>Ga0307929_1000314_pt1 | contig 51141 bp, 41 predicted proteins | sample AceLakmetage1330_FD_203160 | JGI IMG/M metagenome (GOLD analysis project Ga0307929, IMG submission 203160) | Saline water microbial communities from Ace Lake, Antarctica - #1330 | ecosystem: Environmental > Aquatic > Non-marine Saline and Alkaline > Saline | place: Antarctica: Ace Lake... | reverse complement strand
GCAGCTTCCCACTTCCCATACCAGCGTTCAAGCTTTCCGCGGCATTCATCATATTCTGCTGAAGTTTTCAGCCAAGCTTCCTGATCCTGGTAGAGATCAGGATCGGCCATTTTTGCCTCAAGATCTTCTTTGAGTTCTTCGAGTGTTTCCACCGTTTTCTCGGCTTCCTCGGCTCGCTTTTTCCAGGGTCCCACTTTTTCGCTATGTTCCTGGCGTTTTTTGGCGTCCTGTTTTCTCTGTTCTTTCTTAGAAAGCTGCCCCTTTTGTACCGCCGCCTCTGCTACCTGTACTTTCTGCTGAACTCCTTTCTGTTTTCCATCAAGAGCCGCACTCTCTTCCTCGGTCTTCAACAGGTAATCACTGATATTCCCTTCATAGACATTGATTTTCCCATCTTTTACCTCCATCACCTTATTCACAAAACTATCTAAAAAGTAACGATTATGTGACACCACCAGAATAAAGCCATCGTACTGTAGCATTGCCTCCTGCAACACCTCCTGAGAATTGATATCAAGATGGTTTGTAGGCTCATCGAGCAGCATACAATTAGCAGGAGAGGCTATCATCTTCGCCAAGGCCAGCCGACTTTTCTCACCACCGGAAAGTACCGAAACCTTTTTGTCCACCTCTTCTCCCCGAAATAAAAATGTTCCGAGCAGTGATCGAATCCGGGTAATGGTCATATCTTTAACCGACAGAGACAGGGTCTCAAGAGCAGTAAGAGAGGGCGTCAGTTCCTGAGCCTGATGCTGACCAAAATAGGAAAGCTGTACATTATGACCAAGCTTCATCTCACCTTCATCAGCTGCGATTTCACCTGCAATAATCTTCACAAGGGTAGACTTACCAGCGCCATTCACCCCAACCACGGCCACCTTATCCCCCCGCTGAAACTGGAAGCTCACCTTATTAAAGACCTGTTTGCCATCAAATCCTTTGCTGAAATTTTCAACGCTCAGTACATCGCGACCGGAATCTGGCGCAGGCGGGAAACTAAAACGAATCTGCCTCTCCTCATCACCTATCTCAAGCAGAACCATTTTTTCAAGCTGTTTTACTCGACTTTGCACCTGTTTGGCCTTTGTCGATTTGGCACGAAAACGCTGAATAAACTGCATACTCTGTTTTATCTGCGCCTGCTGGTTATCATAGGCCGCTTTTTCGATGGTCTTTCTCTCCACCTTCTCCTTTTCAAAATAGGAGTAGTTTCCTTTATAGATGGATAGTTTTCCAAGGCTCAATTCCCAGGTGGTAGTTGTCACCTTATCTAAAAAAGTACGATCATGGGAAATAATCACCATGGCACCATTATAGGAACGAAGAAAATCCTCCACCCAGGTAAGTGAGGTCAAGTCCAGATGGTTTGTCGGTTCATCAAGCAGTAATAATGAAGGCGATGCCAACAACATTCTGGCAAGCATCAGCCGCATAATCCAACCACCAGAAAAAGAGGCCGCTGGCCTGTCCATATCCGACTGTTGAAAACCAAGGCCAAGCAGAATTTTTTCAATCCGTGCCCGCATGGTATAAATACCGCTCCCTTCCAAACGATGCTGAATTTCTCCCTGACGTTCAAGCATCCGCGTAAATTCATCCGATGCGGGATCGATACCTGCAAGCCCCTCGTTAATCACATCGACTTCCTTTTGCAGGTCGAGCAACTCTTCGAAGGCACTTTCCGCTTCCTGATACAGGGTCTTGCCCGATACCAGGGCACTGGATTCCTGGGGAAGGTAGGCCACGGTGAAATACTTTGAGCGACTCAACACCCCATCGTCACATTCGTTCACCCCGGCCATGATTTTCAGGAGTGAGGACTTGCCTGCGCCATTCACCCCCATCAGCCCTATTCGCTTCCCATCGGTTACCTGAATGGATAGGTCCTTAAAAAGATGTTTGTCTCCGTAACGGATATCCAGATGATTAATTGATAACATAGTTCATTGTGCCTCGTTTCAAGCTTGTATCCGTTGTTAGTTTCAATCGCGACTCCAGCCCTAATTGCCGGAGTCGTTCCATATTGGCGCGCTTGGGGCCAACAAATGCTGATATATCTCTGTTTGAAATCTGTAGATGCAGTTGCTTGTCTCCCGGACAGCCGCTAAGCAAAGCCCTAACACGTTTAAACCAGTGACGAGCAGCAACAAGCTCACCAAAAGCGGGATGATAGGGACCGGCAAGTAACTCTTTTTCAAGTGTTTCAGAAGCCTGCAGGCCCATTCGCACAACAGGGATACCAGCCTGATCCAGTCTTTCTTTTGCCACTCTGCAAAGAGCTATTGCTCTATTCATACTCATGGGCTGATACTGTCCTGCAGCGTACTCCCTAGCAAGGCCAGAGCCACGGATAACAAGAGTGGGATAGAGACGAACAAAATCCGGCCCGCATTCAATCACACGCCGCAACGTTGCAAAAAAGGAGAGAGTCGTTTCACGGGGCAGACCTGGCATCAACTGTACACCAAGTGTCAGCCCCTTCTTCTGCAGAACAGCAATGGCCCGTAGAGAATCTTCACTGGAATGACCTCTCTCTGCTGCCAGAAGAACAGCGCTGTCAAGCGACTGTACCCCAAGTTCCACCGTTGCAACTCCTAAATGAATCAAAAAGTCACAAATCTCCTCATCAACACAATCGGGACGTGTGGAAAGACGAATGGAATGCACCTCACCCGCTGCGAGAAAGAGCTGTACCGCACCGAGCAGTATCTTCTGACGATCTTTGGGAAGACAGGTAAATGAACCGCCGTAAAAAGCGACCTGGACATCAGCGTGTTTCCTGGAAAATCCTAGCCATTCAGTTATGGTGTCAGAAACAAGCCGTGCATCATCAACTCTCGCAGCCTGCTTGCCACTGATGGATACCTGATTGCAAAAAAGACAGCGCTGCGGACATCCCTGGTGGGGAATGAAAATTGGGATTACAAGGGACATAAGCGATTATACTGAAAACTTTTTGATTACATCATCCAGCACATCAAGTGTTGCCGAAGCTGCCCGCTGTTCCGCTTCTTTTTTAGAGCTTCCGGTTCCACACCCAAGCGCCTCCTCCCTAAAAAGGACAGAAACTGTAAATATCTTCTGGTGCGAAGGCCCTTCTTCCTGGTCTATTCGGTAGGATGGGGCTTCGTTGAATCTTTCCTGCAAGGCCTCCTGCAATCTGCTTTTCGCATCGGCCATCAGCAACTCTTCTTTTTTTGTTGCCATATCCGGAACAAAAAACCTGGCAATAATTGTCTCCACCGTTACATAATCGCTGTCTTCAAGAATAGCACCGATAACTGCCTCATAGGCACAGGATAAAATAGATGACTTATTACGGCCATTCGATGCATCCTCTCCCTTACCAAGACAGAGATAGTCACCAAGTTGCAAGGCTCTTGCCATCAACGCCAGGTGCGTTTCGTTTACCAGGGCTGAGCGCAGCCGGGTCAACTCCCCTTCACGCATATCTGGAAATCGTTTACAGAGCGTATGCCCGATAACAAGATCAAGTACTGCATCTCCTAAAAATTCTAGGATTTCATTATTTTTATCAATCTGAGCCTGTTCAAAAGCAAAGGAAGAATGAATCAATGCTTTTTGTAACAGGCGCAGGTCGGTAAAACGATAGCCAAGGTTTTGTTCCAGCACTGCTAGATCCTCCTTGTTTCGCTTTATCAATGTTTCAATATTCATAACCATTTTCCTCTTGTTAAAAACACAAACTGTGGTATAAAGTGTTGCTCATGCCTGCATAGGCATATTCGGCGGCGTAGCCAAGCGGCTAAGGCACTGGTCTGCAAAACCATGATTCAGCGGTTCAAATCCGCTCGCCGCCTCCAGTACATTCAAGGCGATATTCTGAATTTTTCAGGATATCGCCTTTTTTATTGCACATCACTCAATGCGGCCCTTCTGCCAAAACAACCTTGTATAGCATAAAATAGGTATTCAGGCACCCCTTTCCTTTTCCACAACCCCACGGCCACCCCATACCACAAAGTTAGAGTTTGACAGCAGGAATAATCTGCCTATATTTTTCTTGAGAATCATATGGAAAATATTATGATGAGCATATCACTCCCCCCATACAGAGGAACAATCACCAATGGCAGAGAAAAGTACTATGGTAAAAAAAGAGAGCCTGATTTATGCCCTGTTAATAGGGCTTGTAGTAGGCTTTATTGGCGGTGCAGTTTTTGCCGTCTATAAGCTTGCGCCATCCACTCCTACTGAAAACAAAAGCCCGCAACAGACGCAGGCAGCAACGAATTCCGAGCAGATAAGTAATCAGGCCACAGAAGCTATTTCTCACTTTGAGGCAGAAGTCACAACAAATCCGAACAATGCAGAGGCCTGGACACAACTTGGCCATCTCTATTATGATTCCAATCAGGTTGAGAAAGCGATTAAGGCCTATAACACATCACTTGAATTAAAAGATGACAACGCAGATGTATGGACAGATCTTGGTGTTATGTATAGAAGAAACAAACAACCGCAAAAAGCCTTAGAATCATTTGAGAAAGCCTATAGCGTAAATCCAAAGCATGAACCTTCCCGTCTCAACAAAGGTATCGTTTTATTGTATGACTTTAATAAACCAGAAGAAGCAATTGCTGCCTGGCAGGAGCTGCTCACTGTTAACCCAGAGGCAAAGCTCAACAATGGCACAACACTTACAGAGGCAATAGAAGCGATTAAAAAAGAAATAAATTCCTCCACACCAAAGAAAAAATAGGACAGCAAGATGGCAGCCAACGATATTCACATTCCTGAACACTGTGACAATGAGACCCATAATACAGATGGATTCCACGACAAGTTACCTCCGGTAGTGGAAACGCTGGTTGCCGCATGGCAGACAGATGACTGTTTTGATCATGTGGGCCCTGTTCCCATTCCGTCCCACACGGCAATCATCAATATTATTTACCAGGTGCGACAGATACTATTCCCCGGCTACTTTACCAAAACAAAACTCCATGGCTGCAACCTGGAATACTATATTGGCAAAGAAGTAACGGAACTCTACGAAAATCTGTCCCGTGAAATCATCATGGCAATCCGCCATGACTGCAGACGCTCTAACCTTCCCTGCACCCATTGTGAAAAGAGAGGGCACCGTATGGCTCTCTCTTTTACAGAGAGTCTGCCGGGTATTTCGGCCCTGCTATCAACGGATATTCGGGCAACTCTTGCCGGAGATCCGGCAACGGCAAGTACCGATGAAGTCATTTTCTGTTACCCGGGACTACTTGCAACCTCCATCTACAGAATGGCCCATGAACTCAACCAGCTAGGAGTTCCTATCATTCCACGAATCATGGCTGAACATGCCCATAGCCTGACGGGAATAGATATACATCCCGGCGCAACCATCGGCCCCGGTTTTTTTATTGATCATGGCACGGGTGTTGTTATTGGTGAAACCACAATCATCGGTTCAAATGTCCGCATCTACCAGGGGGTCACACTCGGCGCACTCTCTCTGCCCAAGGATGCAGGTACAGTTATGCGAAACGTTAAGCGTCACCCAACTATCGAGGATGACGTTATTATTTATGCAAACACAACCATCCTCGGAGGCAACACCATCATAGGGTCAAGATCCGTAATAGGCGGTAATATCTGGCTCACTGAGTCGGTCCCATCGGACACCAAGGTTATACTTAAACGTCCGGAACTTCTCTATTCCGGAAGAAAGGGAGGAACCTCATGACACATCTTGCCACCGAGACCATAGGAAAAACCCCGCTTCTCTTGCTCTCAAACAGCAGCTCCGGCTGCGTTGCCAAAATCCTTGCAAAACAGGAATCTCGCAACCCCATGGGAAGCGTGAAGGATCGCATTGCTCTTGCCATGATAGAGGCAGGTATTCGGGATGGCAACATTACTGAAAACACAACCATCATTGAGGCAACTTCAGGAAACACAGGGCTTGGTCTGGCCTTTGTCTGTGCAGAAAAGAATCTTCCACTGATCCTTACCATGCCGGAATCCATGTCCTTGGAACGAAGAGCTCTTTTAAAACATCTGGGCGCTCAGCTGGTTTTAACGCCGGCAGCGAGTGGAATGAAAGGGGCGATCGCGGCCGCAGAAGAACTGCTCGGCAACAATTCAAATAGTTACATGATCAGGCAATTTGATAATCTGGCAAACCCTGCTATTCACAAAAAAACCACCGCTGAAGAAATTTGGAAGGCAACGGATGGTATAGTTGATTTTTTTGTAGCTGGTATAGGAACCGGCGGCACATTCACCGGCGTAATGGAGGGATTAAAAGAAAAGAACCCTGCTATTATCGGCGTTGCAGTTGAACCCGCTGACTCACCTGTACTCTCTGGAGGAAAGCCCGGCCCCCATAAAATTCAAGGCATCGGAGCTGGCTTTATTCCTTCAATTTTAAACAGAAAACTTATTGACCAAGTTATTACCGTCACAAACAGTGATGCCATAAAGACAGCGAGACAGCTGGCAAAAGAAGAGGGATTACTGGTGGGAATTTCATCGGGTGCTGCCATGTGGGCGGCGTTACAGCTTGCCTCAGAGAAGAGCAACAAGGGTAAAACGATTGTTACCGTACTACCGGATACCGGAGAGCGATACCTGAGTACTGAGCTGATACAAAGCGATCCTTGAAAAGAGTTCGGGTGCTTTCATTTCATCACAGCATTGATACAGGGTCTTTTCCAGTATCAATTAAAAAGGATGTCCCGCCATCACACAGGAAGAAAACCCTTCCTCGGATACCGCCATATCTAAACGGATCACAGCACCGGACATTTTTGCTCTGAAGCTCAGCCCCCCATCCACCTTCAAATCAGTGAACAGTTCACCGAGATCATACTCGTCTGCAACTCGTCCAATTTCGACAAAAGGAACAAACTGCATCCAGTCCATGTGCAAAAACTTTAGCCAGGAAATCTCCCCAATGGGATTCCACTCAGGGGTCCAGCGATATTCTGCTGTTCCATAAATCACGGCCTTATCGTTAAAGCGATTGGACGGATAGGCACGCATTCGATATAACCCACCGAGTTTTGCCCCGTCGTTATATGGGGGATTATCTGTTACCTGACGATTCCCTTCAGCATCAACTATGACATTGTAACTGGGAGAGTATCCTGTCCAGAAGTTCAGGGCTATGACCTGTTGTTTGCTGAAACTGTTTGCTCCAATATTGAAATATTTGCTGGCTTCAAATTCAACAAAGTTCCACTCTTTCTCAGCTTCCCCCCAACCAAAATCCTTTGTATAGGCAATAAACTGGGAGCTCCCGATGGACGGGTTTGTGGGATAATCCGTGTGATTATAATAGAGTCCAGCCTTCACCGGATGAACGGTATAGTCCCGTTTCCCTATTGGCAACTCAAGACTCTGATAACGGTTATACTGTTTTAACAGTGCTATCGTTGTACCTGTTTGCAGCGGATTCCAGGGTCCAATGGGTGTCGTATCCTGGAGAATTCCTCCTTTCAGTTTGTAGCTTCCTATGGGAGCCGTTTTTCCACTTCCCAGCGGGAAAACATACTCCAGCTTGAAATCAACCCAATTATCAGAACCACTATCCATAAGGTAGTCATTTTTATGTGAATCGTTGCTACCTGCATCGGGAACACCATCAGGGCGTGGCTCGTTTATATAGGCACGTTGATTGGGATAGTGGCCTATGCTGCCTACGGTTGAAAAAAACAGTCTTTTAATAACCGGTAGCTGGTAGTTCCATATTCCGAGCCCCCCGATGGCGGCGTTATCAAAGCTGCCCATGGCTGTTCCAGCTACCATGAGTTGATCTTGACCATACCCTTTTATCATTCCTCCGACACCAATGGTCAACCCAAGAGAGTCTGTTGAAAAAGCGTAGGGCAGGACCAATTGATTTTTCTTTTGTCGGGGATTCTCCTCTCGCGTCAGCGAAAATTTTACGGAAGCATCCGACTTTGCCCAGGATGGGTTAACTGAGACCATCAGGAACAAAAGACAACTTATTAATACGGTCTGTAACAACTCACATATTCGCATAGCTTTACCCTTTGATTATTATTTTTCCTTTGGGCGGATTATAGAAACTTCATAATATAATTACCGAATACCCTCTGTTCAGAGTCAGTCAACTTTTGTATTCTTAACAGTTTTGACTTCATGTTTTTTGCACGCCGGGGAGCAACTCTCGGCTCGACAGCACCTGTGAATTATTGCAACAACGCATCCTCACAACCAAGCACCATTCCAGAACCGATAGTAAATCCCACCGAATTGCCCAAGACGCAGCCGTTTAACCGCCAGGTACACGCTATATCGTGATAGAGCAGAAACTCTGTTTCATGCAGGATACTATACAGTCTACCTCATTTGAAGATATTGAAATACTATTTAAGAAGAAAGGATAGCTTTTCTTAAACATAGCCCGAGGCACTTCTGGAGAAGCCCTCCTGGTTCTGCGTAAGTTTCTTGAACATTGACGGGATAGTTGTCCGATCTGCATTGCCACGAATTGGCTCCAACTGATATAGGATCTGAATTTCTGGCCGAATGATGAGCTTCAGCATGGTCGGCCAAATCATGTCTGGTACTGAGTGAAGTAATTTGACTGAGGATTGTGTCATAATGCGCAATGGCTCAGAGCTCCTTATATTCAAAGGTTTTTTGGAGAAATCATTGGGACACAAAGAGCACTCCGAGCCTCTTTTTATTGATCAGCTATGAGATAGTACTTATAATGCTTGTAAAACAAAGATACCCTTTGTTACAATGCTACTTGTCAATGAACACCTCCCCACAGAACTGCAGGACATATAATGCCAAGAGAGGACAATAAGCCCCCCCCTTGCTGAATATACGTTTTGGCCCTAATTACCCTAAAAACAATAAAATTGTCTCAAGTAATTTTGAAGCCTATGGTCTGAATATAGAAGAAATCAGCGGGGATAAAAATTGATACCTTTGAGACTTTAAAAACAATGCGTACCTCCAGACGGTGCCATGTATAAACTACTTAATCTTAACGCTTGGAAGGTGAACAATGACACAACTAACAAGATACAAACATGTTGTATTCTTTTTTGTTGCCGGAGTGGCAGCTCTACTGATACTACCGGTGACAGCTCAGTGCCAGGCAGATACTGTTGATGCTCAGGCACTGACCATTCTCGACAGAGCAACTTCGTTTCTGGCAAGCCAACAGCAGTTTTCTGCAAAGGCTGAAATATGGGAAGATTTTGCGGTGTCCGCCAATACCCATGTGCAGTTTGCTGAGACGGTGAATATCCTCCTTCGAAGACCTGACCGCTTCAAGCTGCAAGTCACGACCACTGCTCCGAAAAAAACATTCTTCTATAATGGCAAAGAAATCACTTTACTGGATCAGGGAGAAGGATTTTACGGCACTACTGCAGCCCCTGATACTATAGACAAAACGGTAGCACAAATGAATACAGTCTACGGGCTGACATTTCCTCTGGATGATATGCTCCTGAGCGCCCCTTTTGGAGATGCAGTCCAAAAGGCCAACGCCGGGCAATATTGGGGGGTCGAGCTGATTTCTGAAATTCCGTGTCACCATCTGGCCTTTCAGGGGGATCGTATCAATTGGCAGGTGTGGATTGAGGATGGTGTTCTTCCACTTGTCAGAAAGATTGTTATTACGGATAAAACTGAAGAAGGCGAGCCGCAATTTATTGCCCACTTTACATCATGGGGATTTTCAACGGAATTGCCTGATTACCTTTTCACCTTTGAACCTTCTTCTCAATATCTTGCAATTGACATCATGAAAACGAAGCAAGATAACAATTAATTTCAAAACAGATCATAAGGATGCAACAATGAATCGTAATCAATCGTTACTCTCAGGCCTTATCCCACTGCTTACTGCGATATTCCTCTGCACAAGCGTTACTGCCGCCTTTGCGAGATGTCGTCATAATCGTAATTGCAACCACAGCAGTGTCAATCGCAATGTAAATGTAAATCATAACAACAGAGGACACAGAAACAAAAACGTAAATGTAAATGTTTATAATCATAATAACCATAATGGTGGGGCTGCTTTCGGGGTCGGCATGTTTACCGGTCTGATGATTGGTGCTGCAATTGCAACGCCCCCACCACACCACACCACCGTGATTGTCAGCGGAACCAATTATATGTATGCGGATGGAGTTTACTATCAACCCGCGCCCAGCGGAGGCTATGTGGTAGTTGGGGCACCGGTTGGTGCCGTAGTCACAGTTGTGCCCCCCGGTGCGGTGAACGTAAACTTGGGTACTTCCCCATACTATTATCTGAACGGTGCCTATTATGCTCAGCAGGGTACTGCATTTAAAGTAGTTCCCGCGCCCATTGGAATCATGGTGCCCACTCTACCACCCGGTGCTAAATCCACGACCATTAATGGGCAGACCTATTTTAAATTTCAGGGAACTTCTTATCAGCCTGTAATTATAGGTGGAAACACTAGTTATATTACGGTTAAGATTTAATAGCATTCACGACTACACGCAAATATTCTGTTATCAGAGCGCCAATCGTTTTCCGATCTCTTTAGCTGTATGGTCGGCCAGATTATCGGCCACCTGAGAATGGTGAAAACATTCAAATTGCCATTGTAAAACATGCCATAGAGCAAGGTCTCTCTGGCAACTAGAAGTACCCAGGTCGACAGTCACTCACTGGGTAATGGCCAGTAATATCGAATGTCAGAGAGCGGTTATTATAGTTGGCGTATAATGTGTTTCAAGGCGCTCTGCCAAAGACCAAGCATCTTCTGGAGGAAAAGCGGGTACGGGTGAAGATTGTGGTGGAGTTGCTTATGGATCAGATCTTGAAAAAGTACTCGAGATACGGTTAAGGTAGGCGAGTGAACGCCCTGAAGTCCTCTCACCCCCTCTGGCCAGTGCACTTCACTTTGAGCTGCGTGTTTTTATCCCTGAATTTTCAGATAGACGCCGGGTACAGAGCAAACTAAACCTTGACATAAAGAGGGAATTTACAGATGCCTAGATTGAAATCCCCTTTCCACAAAGCGATTTCCACCTGCGTAGCATCAAACCGCAGGCGGCTGAGTTCCTTAGTAGCAGTATAAAGCCATAAAGCGGTATCAGAACGTTCCGCCCATGGACTATCCATTAACTTAAAGACAACTGGACTATTATGAAAACAAGTATATTCACTGCTATTACACTCCTGCTCCTTTCCTGCACAATGCTCCTGCAGGGATGCGGGAAGAGCACCCTCGTTTCCTCCTGGCTAAACGAAGACAAGGCCGGATATCACCTGGAAAAAGTGCTGGTACTCGCGGTTTTCAAGGATCCTGTAACCCAGAACATCTATGAAAAAAGCTTCGTCAGCCTACTGCAAAAAGCAGGCGTACAAGCCTTCCCCGGAAGTGACTACCAACTAGGCCCTGATGAACCTTCCCAGGCAGCCATTGATTCAGCACTTTCAAAAAGTGGCGCTGAAAGTATCCTGATAACCCACATACTCAGCACCACAACAGACACCTATACGGTTGCCCCCATGGTCGAATATGTATCCTACTTTACTTACTGGGATTCAGTTTATGGAAACTATAGCAATGTTCACGAACAGGATTTTGCTCCGTCGGAAACCATTGAAAAACGCCATGAACGTATGGCGGTAACACTTTTTGATAAGAATGGAGGTAAACCGGTCTGGTCTGCAATTTCTAAAAGCGTGAATTTCGAAGACAGGTTACGGGTGGACGATGAGGAACTTGAGAAAATTTTTATCCATGATCTCAGAGCAAAAAACCTTCTCTAAAAAATTAATCTTTCATTCTACCTCATCTGGCCTCTACTCGAGAGGCCAACACTGTTCTGCTTACAAAGAGTTCCGGCTCGAGGCAACCCACAGAATTACTCCTCTTTTTGAGCAGTTGTATGGACACGAACTCTGATAGGTTCCTCGATGCCCACATGTCTCTTAAAATTAGTAAGACTCTCAATAATGGCCCAGGTAATCTTCTGGTCTTTTGGAATAAGCAAAGTACCATTTTTGGCTGTAACATCCTCATCGGCGACCATTCCTGCCACGATTTCCAGAAACGAAAGAGAACGAATTTGAATCTGTCCTTCCTTGGGTTTCATCTCGGCCAGAAAGTCCAGAATTTCTGGATTATACCAGCCCTTCTTTCTGCGCATAATTTTTAGTGCCTTTGCATGCTGCTCATTCTGCTGCCGTAGAAGATCGTATTCAATTACGGCTTTTAAAACCTGGGCACCAAGTGCAACATTGTCGTCAATTTCAGGTTCAAATTTTTCGTACTCCCTGAGCTGTAAAAAAATTATCTCAGACACTTTTTCCAGCCGGGGTATCTTGCTGATGAGGCGTGCTCCCGTCGTCGGATGTTTTCTATAGGTCTGCAACTCCTCTTCACTGAGTGGCACTCCCGAATGCACCTTGTGTAAGATATCACCTGGAACTGTTATACAGCCAAGCTGTGACATACAGGCACTGATCTCAAACTGCCACGCAGGAGAAAGTTCCAACTTTTCAACCAACTTTTTTACAAGCGGCTTGATTCTCGGCCCCACACTAAAAGAGGTGGAATCCGCAAGAGTCAATAATTCACCCATCATGCTGACACTACTGTTCAGGGTTTCATCAAGCAATACTTTCTCGGCTACTATCAACTGATGATGACGAAGAGCCAGAGCCAGTGCCGGCACCAAAATAGCAGTCGAACAGGGTTTATTTAAAAACCGAAAGACTTGGCCTTTATTCACAGCATCTACGGCGGTCTCCTGGTCCGCATTTCCGGTGAGCATCAGGCGCACGGTATCCGGATACAAGCCTTTTACCAGTTCAAGCAACTGCACTCCATCCATCCGGGGCATCCGCATATCAGCAACAATTACGGCAAATGGCCCTTTTTGTTTCATCACCTGAAGAGCCTCTTCCCCACCCTCTGCGATGGAGACATCAAACCGCTTTCGAAGCTGCCGTTGTATCGATTGCAGCACCTGTGGCTCATCGTCAACAAATAAAATTTTATCACTCATTCTGAACCTTCCCAGTGGAGACTATTATTATCTTTATTCGCAAGCTAATACAATTATATGATAAAAACAGGAGATGAGTCAAGAAAAGGACTCTTCATTTGACTCTCTCTCCGTTTTTATCATAAAATACATTGCGGCCAACTACAGGTAACTAGAATGCCAGAAATCAAAAGAACTATTTGTCCCCTCGATTGCCCGGATAGCTGCGGAATTGATGCCACGGTAAAAGATGGAATGATCGTAAAACTCCAGGGTGCTGAGGATCACCCGATTACCGCCGGTTTTATCTGCCGCAAGATGCAGCAATATCACCACCGAATCCACTCCGAACATCGAATCCTCTTTCCCCAAAAAAGAGTCGGCTCCAAAGGAAAAGGGGATTTTCAAAGAATCAGTTGGGATGAAGCATGGGATATTCTGACAAATCGTCTCAGTGCCATACGAACAGAGTTTGGTGGAGATGCCTTGCTACCATACTCCTATGCCGGCAATATGGGGCTTATTAATCGCTGGGCGGGATATCCTTTTTTTCATCGTTTCGGCGCATCCAGACTAGATCATACCATCTGTTCAGCTGCGGCAGAATCTGGTTGGAACCTACACTGCAATGGAATTTCAGGTACCCCTCCTGAAACAGTGGCAGAAGCCGATCTGGTGATCGTCTGGGGAATGAACATGAAAGTAACCAACGTCCATTGCTGGCCTTTTATCCAGAAAGCACGAAAAAGAGGAGCCAAACTAGTTGTTATTGATCCCTACAAAACAGTGACTGCCCAAGCAGCTGACCATTATATTCCCATCATTCCTGGAGGGGATACGGCCCTGGCACTTGGAGCAATAAAAGTTTTGCTTGCAAACGATGGTGTTGATACCAGTTTTATTGAGACTGAAACGGAAGGTTTTTCTGATTTAAAAGCGTATCTCAAGACAGTCTCCTGGGAGAAAATCAGTAAACAGTCAGGATTACAACGAGTTGCAATTGAGCATTTTGCAAAACTCATTCAAGAGTACCCGAAAACCTTTATCCGTATAGGAATCGGCCTGACACGTAACACCAGAGGAGCAATGTCGGTAAGGGGAATCACTAATCTTGCAGCTGTAACAGGACTTTTTGATGGCTCAGCCGGAAAGGGCATTTTATTATCCAGCCGTGGTTTTCGGGGCAATAGCGAAAAACTCACCCACCCTGAACTTGCAGAGTCCCCAACCCGCAGGATCAATATGGTTCAGTTGGGTGAGGCATTAACTGCCATGCAACCCGCTGTAAAGGCACTTTTTGTATACAACAGTAATCCACTCAGCGTGGCACCGGATGCATCAATGGTACGGAAGGGACTCTCTAGGTCTGATCTGTTTACCATTGTTCACGAACAGGTTCTGACACCTACGGCAAGATATGCGGATCTGCTTTTACCAGCAACGACCTCGTTTGAAAACAGTGATCTATACGGTTCCTACGGACACTTCTATATTGGGCAAACACGCCCTGTCCTGCCCCCCCGGGGTGAAGCCATCAGCAACTTTGATCTTTTCCAGACACTGGCTCTAAAGATGGGTTATGATGATGCCGTCTTCAAACAGAATGTCGATGAGCGTATCAAGGATTACCTCTCAGACTTGGATGGCATCTCCCAAACCACCCTGGAACCGGGAACGTGGATTCAATCCAGCTACGGAAAAACCGGAATTTCTCTTTTTGAGAGGGAACAGAAAAAATTCCAGTTTGCACCTCTTTCAGCTCTTTGGGAAAAGCAGGGCGTCAGATTATTACCATCAATGGAAAACGATGATCCTGATCTGCGGTCCAGGTATCCATTTATGCTTATTACACCTCCTAACAAAGATTTGTTAAACAGTACATTTGGAGAGAACTATAAGGGAGAAATCGGGAGTGTCCTGATTCATCCAGACGATGCGGAGCAACACAACATCGCTTGCGGACAGACGCTTACACTCTCAAATGGACGTGGGACAACAACAAGAATTGCCTCAATCAGTCGTGATACCCAGGTAGGATTACTGGTTGCGGAAGGAATCTATTGGGAAGCTGAAAAAACAACACACGGAATAAATAATCTAACATCCCAAAAGCTGACGGATAGTGGAGGAGGCGGTGTCTTCCATGAATCCCGTGTTGCTCTACAGATCAGCCACGATAAGTAGAACGAATGAGAAAAGGGACCTTAAAAGCAACAAATCAAAAAACAAACAGGAACGGAACAATCTGGTCTCATCAACTTTTTTTCAATGGTTACTCTTTTATCTCCAATTTTATCTTGACGAAATCAGGCGATTTGTGCGAACATTATCATGTTCCCAGTCTTAAAAAGGCTGCAAATGGCACAGGGAACAATATGGTATCGATGAGCAGGTAGAAGCAGTATAGCAATTGCTTCGCCTGTTAACAGTTCTGACCTGTTTTGCTATCGGGAGAGTTAGCAAATGAGAGAAGGAAGTCATCCGGATACGCATGGGCAAGCTGCAGCGAAACCCTCTTTTATGACGGATGAACAGGTTCGTCTGCTCTATATGCAGGCCCCTGTCTCTAACAGTGTCATTGTCGTAATTGCCCTCCTCTATTACGCCATGCTCCGGCCGCGTGTTGATTCCACACTGCTCTCCTGGTGGATCGTGGCTATCCTGGCCTCTGCCTTATACCGTCTCTTTCTCTGGTACAGTCGAAAACAGAAAGGTGAAAGCCGATCATCGAGAAGCTGGCTGCGTTCCTATTGCCTGGGATGCGGACTGGTTGGGTGTGCCTGGAGTCTGGCCTACCCCTTGCTCAATGCCACAGATGATCCGGTGGCGTTGATGGCCGTGGTGCTGCTGGCAGGCGGTGTTATCAGTTCTGCGGTTCCTATCCTGTCCGCCTCCATCCCTGCCGTTATTTTATACACCTATCCCCAGGGGCTAGTATTGGCAGTATCCCTGTTTTATCTCGAATCGGCCACATTACTCGCCTTTGCGGTTGTTGTCTTTCTCGGTATGATTACCCTGTTCAGCCGCAATATAAACCGTAACATTCTCCGCTCTATCAGGCTTGACGAGGAGAACACGCTGTTGATTGACAATCTGCAGAAGGAGATCGGCCAGAGAGAAGGTCTGATTACCCAGGGAACCCATGCATTGAAAGTACAAAACCAGGCCCTGTTGCACGAAATTGAGACACGGGAAAGCGTTGAGGGGGAACTGCGCCAGGCAAATGCAGACCGAGAGGCAACCCTGCTGGCGATCCCGGACCTCATGTTTGAGTTGGACAAAGAGGGCAGGTATATTGATATCTGGGCCCAGGATACCAGCCTACTTGCGAGCCAAAGGGAGGTCCTGCTGGGACATACGGTCAATGAGATGCTCTCAGTTGAGGCGGCAGGGGAAGTAATGGCAGCGATCGGAAAGGCTTCAAAGAATGGGGCCTCTCATGGGCAGCTCATCAACCTGCAGTTGGAACAGGGGAGCCACTGGTTTGAACTCTCCACCTCTCAGAAGCGACTGCAAAACGGTACTGTCAACTTTCTGATGCTCTCGAGAGACGTCACCGAGAAACTGCAGATGGAAGAGGAGTTGCTCAAGGCCAGGAAGTTGGAATCTGTTGGAGTTCTTGCCGGGGGAATTGCCCACGATTTCAACAATATTCTTTCGGTGATCCTCGGCAATATTGAACTTGCAGCTGGGCGGTGTCAGCAAGAAGGAACTGTCCTCTCACTTCTTGGTGACGCGCAAAAAGCCACCAGGAGAGCAACCAAGCTGACTCAGCAGCTGCTGACCTTCTCAAAGGGTGGGGAACCCGTCAAGGAGACAACATCTCTCGTAGCTCTTATTCGCGATTCGGCCGACTTTGTCCTCCATGGTTCCCGGGTTACCTGTAAATATATCTTTGCAGACGACCTGTGGATGGTCAAGGTGGATAGCGGCCAGATCAGTCAAGTTATTCAGAATATGATCCTGAACGCCATGGCTGCCATGCCCATGGGAGGCACGATAACGGTCAGCTGTGACAATATTGAAGCGCTCGATTCAAAAGTGCTCCCGGACAAGGCCACGGCAGGTAGTTTTATCCGTATTGTCATCCAGGATACAGGGACGGGTATTCCTCAGGAGGTGCTCAATGATATCTTTGACCCCTACTTCAGCACCAAGGAAGAGGGGAGCGGTCTCGGGCTGGCCATCTGTCATTCTATTATCAGTAAACATGGCGGACATATCTCCGTAAAGTCCTTCCCGGGGCAGGGAACAAGTTTTTGCATCCTTCTCCCTGCCGATCCAACTGCAGACACTCCCCCTGTTGAGCAGAAGCAGACTGGGAAAACAGCAAAAGCGACCAGGATCATGCTGATGGATGACGATGAAATGATACGAATCCTGGCCGAGGCACAACTCAAAGCCCTCGGCCATGAGGCTATTCTGGTAGTGAACGGGGAAGAGGCAATAGCCACTTACCTGGAGATGAAAAAGCAGGGTTCCCCCATTGATCTTGTCATTATGGATCTGACCATCCCCGGAGGAATGGGAGGGGAGGAGGCAGCCGGGAAACTCAAGCAGCTGGACCCAGAGGCAAGGATTATCGTTGCCAGCGGCTACTCAAACGACCCGGTGCTGGCCCATTACCGTGAGTATGGCTTTTGTGCCGCTGTTGCAAAACCATTCAGCTTGATGGAGTTGCGAGAAGGGATCGATTCTGTTTTGTGTGCAGATCTGCGATAACTCCTGCAAGCCCATGCAGGGAGGCCTTTCCAAGTAAGCGCTCCTAACCAATTAATTCCTTGCCATGTTAGGGGACTATACTATAGACTCTGGGGAGCAATAGATTTAATCGAACTGCCTTTTCATGGAGACCAACATGTCTTTTTCACTGCCAAAACTACACACGGGTGGAATAGTCTCGCTCTGTCTGCTGACTCTACTTCCTCATTCCCTATGGGCTACCGGGGAGGAGATGCTTGACCTTGATCTCTCCCAGTTGATGGAGATCCAAATCACCTCTGCCGGACGCAAGGAGCAGAACCTCGCCGATGTGGCTGCCGCTGTCTACGTCATCGATCAGGAAACGCTTCACAGCTCCGGGGTTACCTCCATCCCAGAGGCTTTACGCATGGTTCCCGGCCTGCAGGTGGCACGGATGAGTTCCAATAAGTGGGCCATTACCTCCCGCGGTTTTAACGGTATCTTTTCTAATAAACTTCTAGTGCAGATCGACGGGCGCAGCGTCTATACCCCTTCATACTCCGGTGTCTACTGGGACAGCCAGAATGTGGTACTGGAGGATATTGAGCGGATAGAGGTGATCCGCGGACCCGGGGCAACGCTGTGGGGCGCCAATGCTGTCAACGGTATCATTAACATTATCACCAAGCAGGCCTCGGACACCCAGGGCGGGCTGGTCAGTGCAGGAGCCGGGAATCAGGAAAAGATCATAGGCACCCTGCGCTACGGCAGTCAGCTTAACAAAGACACCTACGGCCGATTCTACCTCAACAGGCATGATCAGGATTCTTACCAACTGCTGGCAGAGGGCAGCGATGCCAACGATGCATCCGAGCTGACTGGTGCCGGCTTCCGGGTCGATGGGGATGTTGGGCTGCAAAATAACTGGACTCTGCAGGGCGATCTCTATCAGGGGGACGGGAATCAGATTCTTGCCCCTGTCTGGATCCCCGACTCCCCCCTTCCCTTAACTGTCAACGACTCCATAGAGAACAATGGCTACAACCTGCTGGGCCGCTGGCAGCACAATATATCAGAGACCAACACATGGTCTCTTCAGGCCTATTTTGATGCCACGGACCGAAAAGAACAGTACCTGGCTCAGAATTTCAAAACCGTGGATCTCGACTTTCAGCATCGTTTCCAGTTCCTGGAGCAGCACGATCTGATCTGGGGCCTCGGATATCGAAATGTGAGTGACGATTTTACAAACACCTACATGATTGGAATTGTTCCGGAACAGGAGACCAGCGAGCTATTCAGCGGCTTTATCCAGGACGAAATCAGCCTGTTTGACGACAGGGTCCGTTTTACTCTGGGTACAAAAATAGAACACAACGACTTCACCGGTGTGGAAATCCAGCCCAGTGCCCGCCTTCTCTGGAGCGTAAACAGTGCCCATAAACTCTGGACCTCGATTTCACGGGCAGTACGCACCCCTTCCCGGATAGAAGATTCTGGACGTATTGTCCTGGGACCCATTCCCGTCCCTCCCTACCCGAAGATTAAGGTCTATGGTAATTCGGAGATGGAATCGGAAGAGCTTATCGCCTATGAGGCGGGATACCGCTTTTCCCAGGGGAGTAACTTTTCCCTGGATACGACAGTCTTCTACAATGATTACAGCAAATTGCTCGACTACTCGTACGCCGACATGCTCAACGTTTACTTTATCAACGGTATGAGCGGACACAGCTACGGTCTGGAGCTCAGCGGCCGCTGGAGACCGGTTTCCTGGATAAGCGCTGAATTAAACTACAGTTTTATTGAACTTTCGATGGACCCCTTATCTCCGGCGGCTGGCAGATTTTCCATCAGCGATATTATTGCCGAGAATTCAACCCCCCAGCATCAAATATCCCTGCGTTCCTCCTTTGACCTCAGTGAAACCGTTCGCCTGAATGTCTGGGCGCGTTATGTCGATAAAGTGAAGATTGCCGGCCAAGCTGCCTACTCTGCTGGAATTGAAGTTGATCAACATGTGGCACTGGATGTCAATATAGCCTGGAAGGTGACAGAGACCCTGGAACTGATGCTGGCTGGACAAAACCTGCTGGAGTCTAATCATCTGGAATTTGTTAACGAGTATTTCGTCCCGCCAACTGAAGTGGGACAGAGCTTCTATTGTAAGTTAACCTGGGAATTTTAAAGAGAACCGCACCCCTGTGAAACAGACCTTTCTCCTCATCATGCTGGCCGTCTCTCTCGGTCTGGCCGCCGCCTCGCCTGCGCAGAGCGGTGAATCTCCTTCTGAGACCAGGCTGAAGGCCGCCTATCTGTACAACTTTGCCAAGTTTATCCACTGGCCCGAGGAGAGCTTTGCCAATACAGAGTCGCCCCTAATCATCGGGGTGCTGGGAGCAACGCCCCTTGCCAAGGAACTGCCCCCCCTGACTGCACGAAAAGTGAGAAACAGAGCGATTGAAATCCGGCAGTTTGACAAAGTTGAAGAAGCAACCGGATGCCACATTCTCTACATCAGTCCTTCATTTAACAAGGGGTTGCGGCCAGCCCTTGAACAACTCAGTACCAAACCCATAGTTACGGTTGGAGACCAGGGGAATTTTACCGCTCTCGGCGGAGTCATACAATTTGTAACTCGAAGAGATCGTCTCCGTTTTATCATACATCTTGCAGTTGCCAGAGAAAACAGTATCAAAATAGACGCACAGCTGCTCTCCCTTGCTGTCGAGGTTGTCGGGAGAGAAAAATGAGAAACGTTTTTAAAAAGCTGCCGATAAAACACAAACTGAACAGCATCATCCTCGGTGTCTGTTTCCTAGTCCTTATCCTCACCTTTGCTGTCACCTTCGCTAGTCAGTGGTTTCTCTACAGAGCAAATGCACTGGCTGAACTGCAGACTCTAGCCAAAGTAATCGGAAAGAACAGCACCGCCGGCCTGCTTTTTCAGGATGTTGAGGCACTGGAAAAAACTCTGCAGGCCTTGAGAAATAAGAAAACAGTTACCTGCTCCCGTATCCTGCAGCCGGATGGAATAAGCCTTGCTACATTTTCCCAGGGCTCACAGTATCCGACTCGCCATGAGTATAAACTCGACGACCCTGAACTGCTCAAAAATGGCCACCTCTTCGACGAACAGCATATCGAGCTCCTCCAGCCCATCCTGCTCGATGGAGAAGAAATCGGCTCGATTTATCTGCAGGCCAATATGGATGATCTTTACGAAAACATGTTCCAGGTGGGACAATTCCTGCTCCTTATCCTTACTGGCGGCCTGATTCTTGCTGCATTCCTGGCAAATCGCCTCCAGGGTTTTATTACCAATCCTGTTGTCAGCATGGCCCAAACAATCAGGCAGGTCACAGAGAACAAAAATTACAGCCTCCGCGTTGAACGGAGTAGCGAAGATGAAGTAGGGCAGCTGGCCCTTGGCTTTAATAAGATGCTCAGCAAAATACAGCAACGGGACAAGTATCTTGAGGAACAGGTACAGCAGCGTACCATTGAGCTGCAAAAGGCGATGGATGAAGCCATTGTCTTGGCCGAACAGGCACAGGACGCCAGCCAGGCGAAATCACAGTTCCTCGCCAATATGAGCCATGAGATCCGCACCCCTATGAACGGAATCCTCGGAATGGCAGAAATGGCTATGGACAGAGAACTGGATCAAGAATTGCGCCATTCCATTGAAACAATTATGAGTTCGGGTGAATCCCTGCTTACCATCATTAATGATATTCTCGACTTTTCAAAAATCGAAGCGGGAAAACTGAAACTGGAGGCCATACACTTTCACCTGCCGTCACTACTGGATGATGTCGCTAAAATACTGGCCCACCGAGCACACGCCAAGGGACTGGAATTAATAGTCGATGTCCCTGACACTGTTCCTCCATATACCACCGGTGATCCCAGTCGTCTTCGCCAAATTCTGGTCAACCTCCTTGGAAATGCCATCAAATTTACTGATCAGGGCGAAGTCCTGTTACAACTGGCCCTGATGAGTGAGACGAAAGAAACCGCTGCTCTCCGCTTTTCTGTGCGAGATACAGGGATAGGTATCAGTGAAGAAGAGCGGCTGACCTTATTTCAGCCCTTTTCCCAGGCGGACGATTCGACCACCCGTAAATATGGTGGAACCGGTCTTGGGCTCGCCATTTCCAGACAACTGGTGGAGATAATGGGGGGAGCAATCAACTGCAACAGCCAAGCTGGCAATGGTTCCGAATTCTGGCTGGACGTTACCCTGGAGAAGGCATCGGGGACTCAGGTTGTCACCGAGGCCCGGCTGAAGGCACTCTCTGGCCTAAGAGCCATCATTATCGATGACAATGCTACTAACCGCAGGCTGCTGAACAGTCAGCTGGCTCGGTGGAACATACAGACTACCAGCGCTGCCGGCGGCATTGAAGGTTTGGCGCTTATGCACCAGGCAGTCGCCGAGGACGCTCCTTTTGATCTGGCCATACTGGATATGAATATGCCGGATATGGATGGTCTTGAGGTCGCACGCCTGATTAAAAAAGATACGGCCCTTCGGGAGGTTCGCCTGGTTATGCTGACCTCAGTCGGTATTCGCGGCGATGCTACACTGGCCAGGGAAGCGGGAATCAAAATATACCTGACCAAACCGGTTCCCCGCCTTGATCTCTATAATACCCTGGTTGCCCTAATGAAAGGAGAAGCGCATAGCAGCGATCAACTTATCACCCGCTACAATCTCGGGCAAGAGCTGAAACAGTTCAATGCCAATGTACTGGTGGCAGAAGATAATATCACCAATCAGCAGGTGGCCATAGGAGTGTTACGTAAACTCGGCTGTACGGTGGATCTGGTCATGAATGGAGAGGAAGCCGTACGCTCTTTTGAGAGCAGGCCCTTTGATATTGTCTTTATGGACTGCCAGATGCCGCGTATGGATGGATATGAGGCAACTGCTGCAATCCGGCTTCTTGAGGATGTTTCCGATGGGACTGAGCGCACACCCATCATCGCCCTGACTGCCAATGCCCTCACCGGGGACAGGGATAAGTGTGTTGCCGCCGGTATGGATGATTATGTGAGTAAACCTTTTAGGATAGGACAAATTGAAAAGGTACTCAGTAGATGGTTATCAAAAGAGACATGGCAAAATGAATCCCCTCCAACAGGAGAAGAAGTCTCGCCTACAATATCCACTGACCTAGTAGAAGAAAATTCCCTGGACACCAAAGCTCTGGAAGGTATTCGGGCCCTGCAGAGCGAAGGTGAGCCGGATATTCTCACCCGTATCATCACCCTCTACTTGAGCGATACTCCCAAACAGCTGGACAAATTATATAAGGCCATACACAGTGAGGATGCAGGGGAGGTCCGCTCCCTTGCCCACAGTTTGAAGTCCAGTTCTGCCAACATCGGAGCCCTTTCCCTGTCCGTCTTATTCAAGGAAATCGAGCATAAAGGCCACAGCAACTCCCTTCAGGGAAGCATGGAACTCTTCGTAGCGGCCCAGAAGCAATACCAGAAAATTGTTGAGCCACTGCGTTCCGAAATGGTGATACTATGAGTGACAGGAGGGAACTCCAGCCCCCTCTTGTTCAGATCGTTGATGACGATTTTCCCACCCGTCTGCTGATGCGGGCGAGTCTTGAGAAAGCCGGATTCAGAGTAGCTGAGGCAGAGGATGGCCTAGCAGCCATAGCTGTATTTGAAGATCTGCAGCCGGATATCATCCTCCTTGACGTCATGATGCCGAAGTTAGATGGTTTTGAAACCTGTCTGGCCATTCGCAAGCTTCCAGGCGGGAAACACACCCCAATACTTATGGTCACGGGTCTTGACGATCTTGAGTCGATTGACCGTTCTTTTGAGTCAGGAGCTACTGACTTTATCAGCAAACCGATAAACTGGCCAGTATTGAGCTATCGAGTCAAATATATGCTGCGGGCCAGTGAAGCCTTTTTTGATGTTGTCGATCAACGGAGACAGATCCAGCACCTGGCCTTTTTCGATCACCTCACCGGCCTGGCCAATCGGACCATGTTCAAAGACTCCCTGAAGATAGCTCTTGCCGAAAAGGCTGGTGAAGAGAGCCAGCTGGCTGTGCTCTTCCTGGACCTGGATCGTTTCAAGGTGATCAACGATACCCTTGGTCACCATATCGGAGACATCCTGTTGAAAAACGTCGCAGAGAGAATCTCCAGCTCTATACGTAATTCAGATATTTTCAGCCGTCTCAAAAGAGACGAAACAAGAAATTATATCTCACGACTAGGAGGGGATGAATTTACCATTATGCTTCCCCATATCAACAAACCTGAGGATGCCAGCAAGGTTGCACAGCGAATCAACCACTCTCTGGCCCAGCCTTTTGAAATAGAAGGGAACGAACTCTATATTTCAGCCAGTATCGGGATCTCGATTTTTCCGCTCGATGGAAACGATGCTGAAGTGTTGATGAAGAACGCCGACCTTGCCATGTATCATGCCAAGGAAAAGGGGAAAAATGGATTTCAGTTCTATAAAAAGTCCCTCAATATTAAAGCGAAAAAACGTCTTGATCTGGAAACTGATATCCGTAAGGCGGTTACAAACGAAGAATTTGAACTCTGGTATCAGCCACAGGTCGATATGACCAATGGTCAAATTGTCGGGTGCGAGAGCCTTACACGCTGGCACCACCCTATACGGGGAACTGTTTCCCCCATAGAATTTATCCCTTCCATCGAAGAGCTCGGCCTGATTGTTCCTTTCACGGATTGGCTTATCCTTCACGCAGCCAGGCAGCAGCAGATCTGGCGCAGAGCCGGACTTCCTCCGATTCGGGTGGCGATCAACATCTCCAGCAAGCAGTTTTTGGAGCAGGAACTCCCTACAAAACTGCGACGGGCCATGGATAGCAGTAATCTTCCGTCTCACTGTTTTGAGGTAGAAATAACCGAAAGCGTGATGGCCGAAAACCCTAAAAAAACTGCTGCTATTCTAGGGGATCTCAAGAAGATGGGTATGAGTATCTCTGTGGATGACTTTGGCACCGGCTACTCATCCCTGCTCTATCTGAAAAACTTTCCCATCAACTCCATTAAAATTGATCGCTTCTTTGTCAAGGACATCCTCAATAGCCGGCAGGATACAGCCATCGTCAATGCAATTATTGTTATGGCCAAAAGCCTGAAGATGACGACCATTGCAGAGGGGATTGAGACCCGCGAACAGTTCAGGATTCTTCGCGAGATGGGGTGTGATATCGGCCAGGGATATTTTTTCAGCCCACCAATTCCTGAAGATGCTTTGGCAAAACTCCTGCAGGAGAATGTATCCTTAGTCAATAGGTGATAAAGATGTGGGCTGCTCCGGAAAAACCATGGGAGAAGCTTGTAGGACAGATATTTCTTGGAAGCGATGATTTTACTTCAGGAATGCAGAAGGTGTTATCTGGGAAACAACAAATCAAAGAAATCCCCAAGACCCAACGATATTTAGATCGTCCGCTTTGAACAGATTTTTTTGCATCGCAAGTCCCAAAAAACACACGGAAACAAAACAATCTGTCCTTATCAGCCTATTTTTCATATGGCTATTCGATGAAAGAGATTGGATATTGTTTAGAGATTTATTACAGTACTGCGAGTCGGATTTTATAGAAAAGTGAATAATACTATTGTATTTCAAAATCCGCCCCCTAGGTAGTTAGTTAGATAATTAAAAAAGCCCCCTTCAAGTCCGAGTATCCTCATGACAACAACACTTTACTGGCACGATTATGAAACATGGGGTGCTGACCCCAGAAGAGACCGTCCTGCACAGTTCGCAGGAATCCGGACCGATATCAATTTAAATCCCATTGGGAAACCCATGTCCTGTTATTGCAAACCGGCGCTCGACATACTCCCCCAGCCAGAGGCCTGTCTTATCACGGGGATAACGCCCCAGGCAGCAATGGAAGAAGGACTCTGCGAAGCCGAATTTATGACTGAAATCCATCGGGAACTTATGCAACCCGGTACCTGCGGAGTAGGCTATAACAGTATTCGGTTTGATGACGAATTCACTCGTTACGGATTGTATCGCAATTTTTTTGATCCCTACGCACGGGAATGGCGAAACGGTAATTCTCGCTGGGATATCATTGATATGCTGCGTCTTACCCATGCCCTGCGCCCGGATGGAATCAACTGGCCAACAAGGGATGATGGCACCACAAGTTTCAAGCTCGAAGATTTAACAAAGGCAAATGGTATCGCCCATAAAGGAGCCCATGATGCTCTCTCCGATGTCTATGCCACCATTGACTTGGCACGTCTTGTCCGCGACCGCCATCCTAAATTGTATAACTACCTTTTTGATATGCGTGACAAACGCAAGGTGGGAAACAGTATAAATCTGCGGGAGCAACCGGTTGTTCTCCATGTTTCCTCCATGTATCCCCCCAAACAGGGTTGCATCTCCCCGGTAATCCCACTCGCTGCTCACCCAGGCAATAAAAACGGTATTATTGTTTATGATTTACGCCACGATCCCGAGCCGCTGCTTACGCTTTCAGTGGAAGAGATTCAAAACAGATTATTTGTCCGAAGCAAGGATTTACCCGAGGGAGTAGAACGCATCCCGCTTAAAACCATCCACCTCAACAAATGTCCGGTGGTAGTTCCGATGAATACCCTTACCCCGGAGGCAGCGGAGCGCTGGAGTATCAATCTGAAAAAGGTAGACACATATGCTGAACAGCTCAGAGGAAAAATAGACGTAAGCCAGAAGCTGCAGCAGGTACACGAAAAACAGGATTTTGCTCCCATAACTGATCCCGATCAGAACCTCTATGGGGGTGGTTTTTTCTCCGACGGAGACCGATCGCTGATGGATAATATCCACGACATGTCTGTTGAGGATCTGGCAAAGACCCGCATCAATTTTGATGATCCGCGCCTGCCTGAGATGCTGTTTCGGTTCCGTGCCAGAAACTGGCCCCATTCTCTGTCACAGGAAGAACGGGTGCGTTGGAATGACTTCCGCAGCAACCGTATTACTAATCCCGATGCTGATTGCGGCATAACTCTTTCCGAGTACCGCCAACAGCTGGCGAAGATGGTGATACAACCGGAGAGAACCGAAGAAGATCGAAAAATCCTTTCCGCTCTTGCAGACTGGCCGACGGTACTTGATCTCCCATAGAAAAAGCAAATCAGTTACCGTATTGAGAGTCTCCACACCCGCGTACAATCAGTATTGTTGTTCAACGTTGAAATAAATGGAATACTATTCGACTAAACAGCTCTGTGAAAAGAATGACATAAGGCGGGTTTTCAAACCGATGGTTTGTAAAATTGGGCTCATTCATCACATGTCGCCAAGTAATGTATAGATGACCTGCTGCCCCTTCCCCTTCATCTCAATACTGTGTCCATTGCTAAAACGAAATGTATCTTTCAGCAATTCATAGCTAGCACTTGATACATTTATCTCCATGGGTTGCGCCGACTTTTCCATTCTGGCCGAAATATTCACAGTATCTCCAAATATATCATACAGATACTTCTCAGTCCCGACCACCCCCCCGACCACAGGACCACTATTGATCCCGATTCGAACCTGCCAGGATAGTCTGGCTGTCTGATTTCTCTTATGGAGAAAATCTATCATTTTCATTGCCGCCCGGCCAACGTGAACAGCATGATCTAAATCATCCATGGGAACGCCACTGACAAAGAGATACGCGTCTCCAATGGTCTTCATACGTTCACAATTACAATCATGGGTTATCTCATCAAAAACTGTGAAAATCTCATTCAGCTCATGGATAAGCACCTCTGGAGCAAGCTTGGATGAGGCAGCGGTAAACCCCACAATATCGGTAAAACACACCGTCGTTTCTGGAAAGAGTTGCGGGACACATGTGCCCGTGGAGAGCAGTTCTTGCACAATGGGTTCCGGAAGGACATGACAGAGCAAACGTTCCGACTTCTGCTTCTCGGCAATCAATTGCTGATTTTTTTCCTCAAGTTTCTGCTGCAGATGATGAATTCGAAGATGAGTGCGTACCCTTAACAACACTTCTGACGGTTGAAAAGGTTTGGTAATATAATCAATTCCTCCCACCTCAAACCCTTCAATTTTATCCCTTGGAGAATCGAGAGTGGATATAAAAATAACAGGAATGTGCATTGTGCGCGCATTACTCTTCAGCCACCTGCACACATCGTAACCATCAATTCCAGGCATGATAATATCGAGTAAAATCAAATCCGGCAAAGATTCCCGAACAGATTTAATTCCAAGCTCCCCGCTATCAGCGGTCAGCACAGAGTAATTTTTCTTTACAAGAAGTCTGACCAGGAGTTTCTGGAAAACCGGAGAATCCTCGACTATTAGTATGGTTGGTGGCATAGACATTCTTTCAAAGAGTTCATAGTGATACAAATAGTGTTCATTCCTTCGATAACACAGGGTATAACAATCATTTCCCCATCAGCAATAAGAATATCAGGGAAATACAATAAATACTACCATTAGCAGAAAAGCTTCCTTCCTTTTTCCTTTCCTGTAAGAGCACCTATTTATAAGGTGACGGACTAAATCTCCAAAAGTCCTAGTATAACTAAATCTCTACAAATCAAGTAACGGAATAGTATCATTCTTCGTCCCAAAAAGAAAAATGAACTTGGCTCGAATGTAAATACATGATTTAATAGTTTAGAAACTTGAACTTATCAGGAATTGTTATTATTTCTAAGAATTACTAAAACCCTATGAAACTGCTCCTGCTTCAAATCCTCTTTTTTGTAAACAATAAAAAAGCCAAGAAAAATGTTTTTCTTCTGGCTCGCTTTCTCTTTTTCCTTATTTTTATTGTCTGTCTGTACAGTATCTCTTTCCACATTATCATGTTGTATGAGGGGAGAATTTTCAGTTGGATCACAGGTTTTTACTGGACATTGACGGTCATGTCCACCCTCGGTTTTGGAGATATCACCTTCTCAACGGATCTTGGGCTGCTCTTCACTCTGCTTGTTCTGATATCAGGGGTGATTCTTCTGCTTATCATGCTGCCGTTCGCCTTTATTCAATTTTTCTGGGCTCCCTGGCTTGAGGCTCAAAATGAAACACGCATCCCCCGCTCTCTCCCGGAAGCAACAAAAGAGCATGTAATCATTCCCACCTATGATGCACTGACTAGAAACCTTGTAGAAAAACTGAAAAAACACCTCTATGACTACTATTTTATCTCTGGCGATCAGCAGACCGCCCATGAGATACAGGACAATGGCTACAATATTATTTTTGGAGAAATCGATGACCCGGAAACCTATAAAAGAATAAATGCAGACCAGGCAGCCCTCGTCGTCACTACTGCCGATGACCTGCTGAATACCAATATTTCGTTTACGGTAAGAGAAATTAGCAGTAAAGTCCCCATAGCGTGCAGTGCCGACAAAGAACATTCTCTCGATATTCTAAATTTTTCCGGCAACAATCATGTGTTTCAATTTATGAATATGCTTGGTGTGAACATGGCCGAGAAATCCATGCCCGTTACCGGTACCCATATTATTGGTCGCTTCGAGGAGTTACGAGTTGGAGAGATACCCGTTCGTGACACAGCCCTAGTGGGTAAAACCCTAGCCGAGTCCCGGCTCAGAAACATTCTTGGAATAACGGTTATTGGAATACTTGAAAAAGGAAAAATCCTTCAACCTGAGCCGCAGGCAAAACTCGCCATCACCAATATCCTGATCATCGCAGGTAACCAACAGGAGCTTGAACAAGCAGGAGAATATCTGGTCCAGCCCCCCTCCCGGCCACTCTCCGAACCGACCGTACTTATCCTCGGCGGTGGCAGAGTTGGTGAAGCAGCAGCCCACTATTTAAAGGAAAAGAAAGTCCCCTATATGATAATTGAAAAGCGCCAGAATATTGGAACAGACCACAAACATCATATTCATGGAGATGCCGCCGATATAAAGACCCTGAAAGAGGCTGGAATAGATAAAGCAACATCCGTAATAATCACCACCCATAATGATGCCATGAACATCTACCTTTCATTTTACTGCCGACAACTCCGACCGGACATTCAAATTATCAGCAGAGCAAAGGAAGAGCGAACGGTGTCAAAACTCTTTCGGGCCGGTGCGGATCTTGTCGACTCTTCTGCATCCATGGGAGCAACGGCCATTATGAATATCCTCCATCCCTCCGACACTTCATTTTTCTCAGATGCATTGAATGTTTTTCTGGTATCCACCCCTGAAGCCTTTATTGGAAAAGCACTCACCGAACTGCAGATGCGGGAGAAAACAAACTGCAGCCTTCTTGCTGTTAAAAACGATGGCGAGTTTCTGACAAATCCTGACCCCACCACAATCTTTTATGACAGCCATGAGCTGATCCTTGCGGGCTCGGTGGAGGCGGAGGAAAAATTCCGTCAGGAATACTTGGAATAATCAGCTAAAAATTATTTATGTCAACCAGCGAAGAAGAAGAAAAAAAAGAGTTAAAACTTTATAATATAAAGAAAAAACTCTCACTTTATTTCCCGGAAGATGCCTACTCTTTCACAAAGCAGGCCATTGAAGATGGTGTTGCATCTGGAGAGTTTATGACCAAGTCCTCTGACATACTTCCCTATATTCAAACGGCTCTTCTTGATGATAAGATCCTTGAGGTGGAGCTCGATGGTATGACCAGAATCTACTTCAGTAGGATGAATGATGATATCCCCGATCCGGAAGAAGTGGAGAATGAAGAGGGTGAACTGGTACTAAAGCAGCCGGACTACACCACCGGTGACTACCTAAAATTAATGAACCATATCATCTGTCTGCCTCTCGAACCAGGGATGGGCAACCTCCATATACGTAGTTCCCATAGAGTGATGATTCGTTTTTTCACTTCCACCAGCGCTATTGAACTGGGTACATTTTATCAAGATTTAGCACTGGTTCAGGATATCCCTGTGCTCCGTCTCTCCTTTCCTGTGATCGGACGACAGGTTCGGGGAGCAAGAGCTTTTCGAGCAAAAGTCCCTGCACAAATGAATTTCACACTTGTTATTAAAGGAAAAAGGAAACGTCGCCCGAATATCAAGACAACACCCATTGATATCAGCAGTGCCGGAATGTCATTTGAAATTCAGAAAGAGGAACAGAGCTTATTTAAAGAAGATGAGGTGTGTAATGTACGCTTTTTTCTCGATGGAGATATGCATATAAAGGTAAATGCAACTGTTCGTCATATCTCCAAAATACGGAACAAAAAAGGTATCCAATATTGCTGTGGCATCCAGTTTGATCTTTCTACCCGTTCACTTGCAGCTTCCATCGAAGCGATTGTGGCAACGGTACAGCGTGCTCACTTAAAAGAACTCTCGGACAAGTCAGAAGAAAGCGGTATTAACCTAGTTCGTTGATCTGAAATCAGGGAGCCAATCGCTCCACATCCCACCCACCTTCCAAGCGCTGATAAAGAAAACGATCATGAAGACGATTCTCCCGCCCTTGCCAAAATTCAACCGAGGACGGGGCAACCCGATACCCGCCCCAAAAGGACGGCAGGGGCACATCACCTCTTGAAAATTTATTTTTCATTTCCTGAAACTTCTGCATCAAAAGTGTACGGGATGTAATCACACTGGACTGATTGGACACCCAGGCGGCAATCTGTGAATCACGTGGCCTGGTCAAAAAATATCTGGCCGATTCCGCGCTTGTGATAGGAGTAGCAGTACCGGCAATACTGATCTGGCGTTCCAGTTCAAGCCAGACGAAGTGAAGATTCACTTTCGGATTTCCTTTCATTTCCAGTGACTTACGGCTATCTTTATTTGTAAAAAAAACGAACCCATCTTCATCGTAATATTTTAATAAAACCGTACGTTGACTTGGCTGACCATCACTGCTTACCGTGGAGAGTATCATGGCGTTGGGATCAGGAATATCCGTATCTTTTGCCTGATTAAACCAGAGATTGAACTGCTCAACGGGAGTGCCAAGTAAATCACTATGCGCAAGCCCACCCTTCAAATATTCATGACGAAAATTACTTATATCCACTTTTTTATGTCCTGTTACCGTATTGTTCAAAGCTTACCTGATCGCGTAAAAGTGAAGAATCGGGATGCCCCACACTCTTTTTTGCAGGATAGCCAATAGCGATAATTGCTTCCACCACCATTCCCTCTTTTAAACCGAGCGTCTCAGCGACATAACTCTCTGCACTTTTCTTATCATCATGTTCACGAAGGCGTATCTGTATCCAGCAGCTACCAAGCCCGAGATCAGTGGCTGCAAGATGCAGCAGCATTGATGCAATAGAGCAATCCTCCACCCACACATCACACTTCTCAGGATCGGCACAAACAGCAATGGCCAGGGGAGCATTTTTCATAAAAGCAGCTCCATGCGGCTTTGCCTGTGACAATGCTGTGATGGTTTCTTTATCCTGCACCACTACAAATTCCCATGGATACAAACTTCTCGACGAAGGGGCGCGTAGCATGGATTCAACCAGCAGATTAATCTTATCCTGTTCGACAATTTTATCCTGAAATTGCCGTACTGATCTGCGTTTTCTTAATAAATCAATAAACATATTCTTCTCAGTGTGAGTTTTTCAACAGGGTATCAACCCTGCTCCATTGCGGATAGAGCCTGTCCATATGAGCATAAAACTTGCTATTATGATCACGTTCCAGCAGGTGCACCAGCTCATGAACAACAATCATTTCGAGACACTCCTCGGGTTTCCTTGCAAGCTCAAGATTCAGCCAGAGCCGACGTGCTCTGATATTACACGTCCCCCAGCGGGTTTTCATCTTCTTTATTCGAAATTCCTTTACCCGTTGTCCCACTCTTGGCTCCCAGATTGCCAGCAGGGCCGGAATACGACTCTTCAGCTCATCTCTATACCATTTATCCAGCAGGCGCAATCTTGACTCAGCACTGCTTCCTGAACGAACGTGGAGAGTAATTCCAAGCAGAGGATCAAAGATGACATGATGGCGAGGGGAGCTTTCAATAACCGTCAGTGGATACTCTTCTCCGAAAAAAGAGTGCTTTTCGCCACCAACAGCCTCAAGAGGTGGAACAACAGGACGAGACAGGAAATGGTCACGTTGCGCTGAAATCCAGGACAAGCGATTAAGAACTGCGCGACGCACCCGTTGTGCAGAAGTGCCGTGCGGAACAGATATTCGCACCCGTCCATCTGGAGCATACACTGCCAGATTAATATTTTTAACGGATTTGCGCCACACCTCCACCGGGATATCAGCAATCATTATATGTTCTTTTTTTACCGCTGCTCTTCCCACCTTCTTGAGTTTCCCAAATAGCATATGGTTAGCAGCAGGGGCCCTCAATCCCAAGTATTTCATTGATGATCCCCCGTACGCAGCCTTCCCCTGCTTCCACGCTTATTGCACCGCTTGGACAGTTCCGCATGCAGGCACCACATTCCATACAGAGATTACGAAATGCCATCACCGCTTTTCCAGCCTCCATTCGAAAAACGGCGTGAGGACAGACCACGGTACACATGGTGCATCCGATACATTTTTCCTGGTCACATTCAAGGGTGACCACATCTTCTAAGTAGCGAAATTCAGCCATTTTCTTTATTTTCCTATCCAAGCCACAGTGATGTTCCCCAAAGACCAAGGCCTGCAAGCAGACCGAGGAGCTGCAGCGGCATTGCTCGAAGCATTTCCTTCCGCACACCGTTCAGTGAGGTGTATGTTGAGGAACCGGTAAAGGCCATCCCAAACCAGGAGGCGATTGAGATGCCAATCAAAGGCCATGAAATCTTAGCAAACATGGAATAATCTGCGCTGAAGCCGCCGCAAAGGGTAAAGAACAGGAGAAGAAGAAAAAGACCGCTTAATCCTCCTTTAACGCTGAAGGCGCGCCCCGGTATCCAGGGCAGAAGCAGCGGGGTCACGATGGTACCGGCAACTATCCCTGCCAGAACAGCAAACACGGGGGGGAGTGCATGGTGGAAGATGGCCTGCAGAAATGTTCCATCTCTTGCAAAACCTGCAATCAGGAGCAGAAGACAGATAAGAGGAAGCCCCTGTTTTAAGGCGAGCATAACATCGACAGGAATCAGAACCAGACGCTCAATCAATGGAAAATCCTTGATTCGCATTTCAGGAGTTGCCCGACACTTATTCTCAAGATAGGCTGGTAGATCAGCAAGCATGACGGGACCGTAGTGCACGGAAAAACCAGAATATTTTTTCACTTCAAAAGCTGCAACACCGGTGGCTCCAAGTTGCGGTACGATCAGGCGACGATGACTCACCACCTTCTGCAGCCGAGATGCCTGAATACGATCGACTAGTTCCTCGGTACCAAATGTTCCCTCGCCCGCGGCACACCAGACATTAATGCCAAGAGTGTCGAGTACCAGTATCCACCCATCAGACTGAGTCAGGGTCTTACGCAGCAGATCAAAACTCATCTTATAATTCGCCGAAACAAATACAGGACTTGTGCTATCTGGAGTGCCAATAGCATAGAGTCCAGGCTCCACCATAAATCTATCCCGACCGATATTCCAGCGCACCAGATAATGGCCACGCATATCCTGCCAGAACAACTCGCCTCCAACTAGGGGAATCGCACCGACCGGACTCTCGATCGTGCCCAGCACAAAGGACTGCTCCGTCGAGGGAAGTCGGAACTCTCCTGCGCCCTGCGGCACAGGTTTTGCCATTGGCAAAGAGATTAGGGGCTGGCCAGATTCCATAATCAATCCGTCAAACGGAAGCTATCCCATTCCCTGACTGGCGAGCAACATATGTCCTTTTTCCGCCTCGGCCAGTGTAACAAAGGATGCTTCAAGCTTTGTCCCTTGAAGACGCTGTGCCACGGATCGATACAGATCATAGGCAGCATGTTCTATTTCAAGCACAATCTCAAGCAGACGAGCTTCAAAGTTATCTTCAATTTTATGGAGTTGTGCAAGATGCTCTTCAATCGGCTTGCCACCTTCCACAATATCTCCAGGCAGAGAACCATACAACTCATCAAACGAAGCCACATTCTCGTCGTGCTTTTTCAGCATGGAATAGATCAAACGTGCATGTCCCGTCTCCGCCTGGCCAAGTATCCTAATGGTCTTGCGATAGGGAACGTCTCCAATTTCGTCGAGTACTGCTTTATAAAATTTTTCGGCACCCCGTTCCAGATTCATAGCCGTTATAAAAAGCTGGGAGAGATCTGCATTAAAATCAAAAACCTGTAATACGGGATAATCGGGAACGGTTTTATCGGTAAAGGCGATAATACCACCCTCGAGATTATAAATTTTCCGTTCAAAAAAGGGAACCGAGGTCGCAAACAGAGAGGCAGTACGTGAACGTTTGCCACTATGACAATAAAAAATAATATCCTTATCGGCTGGAAGCTCTGTCAGACGGGCATTGATCTCCGCAAGTGGCAGAAGTACACAGCCTGGAATATGTTCTTCTTCATACTCCTCAGGAAATCGCACATCAACCACAAGATATTCGCTTTCAGCATTTTCTTTGCGAAATTTACGGAACGCTTCCATATCCATTTCATAGTATTCATCGAGCTGCATAGTTCTATTGCCTCCTCAAGCCATTGTTCAACAGATAATCCTTACTCCAAGACAGTAGCCCTATTCACCAAGATACGCCTTTACGATACTTTCATCGCTGCGCAACATCTCAGCATCACCTTTAATTACAATTTCTCCGGTCTCAAGTACATAGCCATGATTTGCAAGCTGCAGAGCAACCCGAGCATTTTGTTCCACCAGCAGGATGGTCACGCCTTCCCTGTTCAGACGCAAAATAATACGCATGATCTCCTTCACCAGAAAAGGTGCAAGCCCCATGGATGGTTCATCGAGCAGCAGCAGCTCTGGCTTTGTCATCATTGCCCGCCCCATGGCAAGCATCTGCTGTTCACCACCGGACAGCATTGCGGAATCCCGGTTTCGTCGATCATACAAAACAGGAAATATTTCAAATACATGATCCATCCGCCTTTGACGTTCCGTATCGTCTCGCAGGGTAAAGGAACCAAGTTCCAGATTCTCCCGGATACTCATCCCTTTAAAGATTCTTCGTCCTTCCGGTACATGGATAAGACCCATTTCAACAATCTCATGGGGCTGCTTGGCCGTTATCTCTTCACCCATAAAGGTAATTGTTCCGGCAGAAGCACGGTTCAACCCGGATATGGTTCGAAGAGTGGTGCTTTTTCCAGCACCATTTGCTCCGAGCAGGGTGACAATTTCGCCTTTTTTCACCGTACAGGAGATGCTGCGAAGCGCATGGATCTTCCCGTAATAGGTTTCCACATTTTGCAGTTCAAGAATTGTATTGTCTTCACTCATCGTTACAACTCCTCATCTTCACTGCCGAGATAGGCCTCGATAACCTTTGGATTATTCTGCACCTCTTCAGCGTTTCCTTCGGCAATTTTTTTACCGTAATCAATGACTGTGATCTTTTCAGAAACCTGCATAACAAGTCCCATATCATGTTCGATCAGAAAAATGGTAATTCCAAGCGTATTGCGAATATGAAGGATCAGCTCTATCAGCTCCTGTTTCTCATCATGATTCAATCCGGCTGCGGGCTCATCGAGCAGCAATAACTTTGGTTTAGTGGCAAGAGCTCTTGCCCACTCAACACGGCGTTGATCGCCATAGGGAAGGGTACCAGCGTACTGATCTTTCTTATCCAGCAATCCTACAAAAGAAAGGCATTCCTCACTGAACTGTCTGATCAACTCCTCTTCATTGCGTTGAGACTGGGTGTGGAATACCGCTCCGATTGCCCCGCAGGATGTACGACAGTGCATCCCCGACATAACATTTTCGAGCACGGTCATGGATTTAAAGAGACGCAGATTCTGAAAGGTACGAGCCATTCCGGACTGAGTGATTTTATGGGGTTTGAGACGGAGAATGGAATGATTGTTAAAACTAATCTGCCCCGAATCCGGCCTGTAGAAACCGGTCAGACAGTTAAACACCGATGTTTTTCCGGCACCATTTGGCCCTATCAGGCTGGCAATGGTGCCTTCTTCAACGCTAAAATCAAGTTTGCGAATAACCTCAAGGCCAGCAAAGCTTAAAACAAGTTTTTCTACTTCAAGAAGTGTCATCAGTAAGCCCTCACGATTTACCACGAGGCCAGATTCCTTCAGGCCTGTAGAGCATAATAATCAGCATAACAATGCCAAATACCAGCATACGCATGGAACCAAGATCACGAAAAACTTCGGGGAACAGAACAAGGGCAAAAGCACCGACAATCACGCCTGGAATTTTCCCCATACCGCCAAGCACCACCCCAAGCAGGATCAGTACCGATTGAGAAAAGGTGAATGTTTCAGGAGAAATGGCAGTCATCTTCACTGCAAAAAAGGCTCCCGCCACCCCGCCGAACATCGCTCCGATCACATAGGCGTAGAGTTTCACGCCAACACGATTAATGCCCATGGCCTCCGCCGCATCCTCATCTTCCCGCACATATTGCCAGGCACGGCCCAGACGTGAATTCTGTAATCGAAAGCTCACAAAACAGGCAAGGACAGCAAGAAACAGGAATACATAATAAAAATGGATGCCCTGGTTCAATTCGATACCGAAAAAGAAGGGACGTTCGATCCCAATCAGGCCCGATGCCCCCCCGGTAATCTCCAGGTTTCTGGCAACAATTCGGACAATTTCACCGAATCCAAGAGTTACAATAGCCAGATAATCACTGCGCAGACGCAGGGTTGGGCCACCAATAATAAGACCTGCCACCATGGAACAGAATACAGCTGCCGGAATAGTGAGCCAGAAATTAATGCCAAACTGAGAGGTCAGGATACCGGTGGTATAGGCGCCCACTGCAAAGAAGGCGGCATAGCCAAGGTCAAGCAACCCCGCGTAGCCAACCACAATATTGAGGCCGAGACAGAGGATGGTGTAAAACCAGGCATTGGTCAGCACCTCCAGCATATAGTTGTTGGCAATAAGTGGAAAGAACATGGCCATTGCTGCCAACACTAACAGCACAATAAGCCGGTTATGCTGATGCTGAAGCCAGTTTAGGACACCTGTAACCATGGAAGTATCAGAAGATGGTCTCATATTCACATCCTCTCAATCTCGGTTTTCCCGAGTATGCCAGTCGGTTTTAAAATAAGAAGCAAAATCAGCAGACCAAAGGAAAAGACATCCTTCCATTCCGAACCAATAAAGGGAATCTGGGTTCCAAATGCCTCGAGCAACCCAAGAAGTAACCCGCCAAGCATGGCACCAGGAATCGAACCAATGCCGCCAATGACCGCGGCAGTAAAGGCCTTCAGTCCAATCACAAAGCCCATGGAAAAATGAAGAGAGCCATAATAGACACCAGCCATAACACCGGCGGCCCCTGCAAGTGAAGAGCCAATAAAAAAAGTAAGAGCGATGATTTTATTGACGTTGATCCCCATCAGTTTACACGCATCCTGATCAATGGCTATGGCCCGCATTGCCTTGCCGTACAGCGTTTTATTGACAAAGAGAGTGAGGGTCACCATCAGCAGAGTGGCAGAAACAACAAGTGCCAGCTGAGTATAGGAGATAAAAACATTCCCAAAATCCAGGCCGTCAAAACTAAGGTCGGTATTAAAGGCCATATATTCACCATCGGTGATGGCCATCACTCCGTTGGAAAGAATCATGGAGACAGCGAGTGCGGTAATCAAAATAGAGAGGCGTGGAGCTGTCAGCATTGGCCGATAGGCGACTCGCTGAATAATAACCCCCAGCAACCCAACCGCCAGCATACTGAGCACCATGGAACACATAATTGCCCCCCAGCTCTCACCAAGCAATCCACTTATGGCAGATAAAATCAGAAAACCGACAAAGCCGCCCACCATATAGAGATCACCGTGGGCAAAGTTAAGCAGTTTAATAATGCCGTATACCATGGTGTAGCCAAGGGCGACCATAGCATAGAACGATCCCATGATCAGACCGTTGGCAAGTTGCTGCAAAATAATATCAAGAGTTGACATAAAAATAGCATCCGATGGATTGAGTAGGTCGTAGTGCTTTAGGCATGTTTAAGAGAAATTCACATTTCGGTGCTAACATTAACCATACCGCTGCAAAAGTGTCAAAGTTCTTACGGAGAATTGTACGATATTTTAATATCCTGATTCCTTGTATCAACAGCTTACTTCAGTCAGCTAGAGAGCAAAAAAAACATTTGACGATGGTACCCACTCGTTACCAACTCAAAAATAAAAAAAGACAGAAATGGCCGACCCTCCCTGTCCTATATTCGCTGCGATAATATACAGATAGCTCTTTTTAAATTCGAAAAGAATTTCCAGATTTAATTCAGGATTCAGGTCAAATACAACGATAGCAAGAGGGGAATATGATTCAAGAGATATAAGCAAAAAAAAATCGAGTTCCCACAATTTGTGGAAACTCGATTTGAGGTATCAAATATGACGTATTAAGAATTATTTATTCAATGCCCATTTTCCACCCTTGGCAACAAGTACAACAAAGTTACTTTTTGCCAGAGTATTTTTATCGGTAAAGGAGACAGCACCGGTGATACCGTTAAACGTGCTCGTCTCTTTTAAGGCCTTCACGATGGCAGCCTTATCGGTGGAGCCAGCTCGGGTGATAGCATCGGCCATCAGTTTCATACCATCATATGCAAGAGGTCCGTACGCATCGGGAGCCTGGTTGTAGTTCGCCTTATAGCTTGCAGTGAATGCTTTAGCTGCGGGCAGATAATCGGCGGTGGGGTTGGAGAAGCAGAAGACACCTTCTGAAGCTTTTCCGGCAATTTCAAGAAGTTTTGGAGAGTTGGAACCATCGCCAACGGCAATCAGCTTACGAAATCCTGCCTGACGGAGTTGTTTAATAAGGAGAGCACCATCGGAATAGTAGGCGGTCCAGAAAACAGCATCGGGAGCCTTGGATTTAATTTTGGTAACCAGTGAGGATTGATCCTGCTCACCTTTGTTTACAACTTCATAGGCAACAACTTCAAGGCCCATGGCTGTCCATTTTTCTTTGGTCAGTTTAGCAAGATCCTCGGAGTATCCATCACCCTGATGAACGATGGCCAGTTTTTTAACCCCTTTGGCCTGAAACAGATTTACAGCGGTGTTCACCTGATCAAAACCGGTGGAGTTGATCTGAAAGGAAGTTCCAGGATTGGCATCGATCAGTTTGGTGGAGTTTGCTGCTGCCACAACAAAAGGAGTTCCAGCATCACCATAAATTTTAAGAGTTGGAAGCGTTGCACCGGAACAGTAACCGCCAACAACACCAACAACGTCGCTTGATACCAGTTTTGAAGCAGCAGAGGTTGCCATCTGAGGATCACAACCATCATCACCGGTAATTGTCACGATATTCATACCAAGCACACCACCTGCCTTATTAATCTCTTCGGCGGCAAGCTTAATGGAGTTTTCCATATCTTTTCCTGCGGTGGCCTCGGAACCGGTGGTGGGCACCATGATTCCAATCTTCAAATCCGCAGCATTCGCCTGGCTCAACATAAGCATTCCGGCAAGGGTCGCGCCCACAAGAGCAGTCATCTTCTTTGTTTGCATTGTTTTCTCCAACTTTTGGTTATTCCGTTTTTTACAACGGAGTTTAACTTCACAGGAACCTCCTAACTTCCTTACGTAGCAAGGAATCACGTATTCCTGAAGAGTCTATTCACACTCTCGATCCATCGTTTTCTGTGAATAACAGAATTACTCTACTAGAGTAAATTCATCGAGTAAGGTAAAGGTGAATCGACACAGGAGAAAAGAAAATCATCATTCATACCGATTTAATTGTACAGAATAGCAATGTGCCACTAAAATAGAAGAAACGGTTCAAGCAGGATATCCTATATCGCCCCTATACAGGAGGGAATATGCAAGCAGCAGACGAAACCCGGACCCGAGAACAGGCAATCCAACTCGCACGATCGTGGCAAAATAGAGCCAATGAGCTTCTGACCTCCGAAGAAGAAAAGATACAGCAGCAGATGACCGGACTGCTAAACAATCCTGCCGACAAAATTCTCCTGACTAAAATTATTGATCAAAGTTTCCGCCCCGGTGATCCCGAACGAGTAGCCCAGCAGATTGCACACTTACTCGAAGAATATGGTCTCCCCCATTTCTTTGGAGATGTTGAAAAATTATTGATCCAGATGTTTGTCGGTATCGGAAAACACTTTCCCAGCTTTGCCGTCCCGAAAATGATCGAACAGATGCGCAGCAGCAGTAGCCGTGCCATTATTCCCGGTGAACAAAAGGCCCTGCGTGCTCACCTTCAACGCCGCCGTGAACAGAACATCCGGATGAATATCAATCACCTCGGGGAAGCAGTGCTTGGAGAAGAGCAGGCTGCAACCCGGATGGAAAGCTATCTCCGAGATATGAAAGATCCGAACATTGAATATATTTCTATTAAGATATCTACTCTCTACTCTCAGATCAGTTCACTTGCCTTCGAACAGACCGTGACCACACTCGGCAAACGGCTGAGCAAAATCTATGCGGGGGCAAAGTCCAACTATTTTATTAAAAATGACGGGAGTAAAGTCCCTAAATTTGTCAATCTGGATATGGAGGAATATCGCGATCTTGAAATCACCCTGAAACTTTTTATGACCACACTTGAACAGGATGAGTTCAAAGATCTTTCAGCCGGAATTGTCCTCCAAGCCTATCTTCCCGACTCCTTTCCCCTGCAGCAGAAGCTGACACAATGGGCACAAAAACGAGTAAAAGAGGGTGGCGCTCCCATAAAACTGCGCATTGTCAAGGGAGCTAATATGGAGATGGAAAAGCTGGAATCATCCCTCTTCAACTGGCCACTTGCTCCCTATGATAACAAGTTGGAAGTGGACGCCAACTATAAACGCATGATCACCTACGGCATGGAGAAAGATCATATCCACGCCGTCAACTTAGGTATCGCCTCGCACAACCTTTTCGAACTTGCCTACGCCGCAACCCTGGCTGAAAAGAATAAAGTCACCGACTTTTTCTACTTCGAGATGCTTGAAGGCATGGCCGATCATGTACGCAGAGCCCTGCAGGAGACTTCGGGCGACGTGCTTCTTTACGCCCCGGTGGCAACAAAGGATGAATTTATTAATGCCATTGCCTATCTTATTCGCAGACTCGATGAAAATACCGCCAAGGAAAACTTTCTTCGCTATGCTCCGGGACTCTCCGTTAACTCCCCCGACTGGGATTTTCTTGAAAAGAGTTTTTCCCAATCCTGTGACGTTATAGACAGTGCAACAACGGGTGCCAAACGTATTCAGGATCGCAATACCGAGACCTTTTCAGCACAAATTTCAAGTCTGTACCAGAATCGTTTCACCAATGAGCCGGATACTGACTGGTCACTTGCTGCCAACCGAAAATGGGCTGAAAGCATTCGCAGTAAATGGATGAAAAAAAGCGGAGATGAGCCGACTCGAATCCCCCTTGTCATCGGTGGCAAAGATATCTATGAGCAGAGGAAACATCGTGATGCCATGGACCCAAATCAGCATGCAGAGAAAATCTGTGTTGCACGATTCACTCTGGCAGAGCAGGAGGACATTGAGACTGCCGTAAGTATCGCTAAACAAGATCCCGACGGCTGGCGACAGAAAAGTGGACAACAGCGCCATACAATTCTCTCCCAGGTGGCCATGGAATTACGAAAAAAACGTGGAGATTTTCTTGGAACAGCAGCGGCTGAAACAGGAAAAGTCTTTATGGAAGCGGACGTGGAGGTTTCAGAGGCCGTTGACTTTACCGAATTTTACCCATATTCAGTACAGCAGTATGAGAGCGCTTCCAATATCAGCGTAAAAGGAAAGGGTGTTGGGCTTGTTATTTCTCCCTGGAACTTTCCCATAGCCATTCCCTGTGGTGGTGTTGCCGCCGCCCTTGCAGCCGGGAACACCGTTTTATTTAAACCTTCCTCGGATGCTGTGCTTGTTGCCTGGCAGCTCTGTCAATGCTTCTGGGACGGAGGTGTTTCAAAGAATACCCTACAGTTTATTCCCTGTTCCGGAAGAGATGTCGGGCCACAGCTCACTGGCAATCCTGCAATTGACTTTATTATTCTCACGGGAGGCACGGACACCGGGCTTTCCATCCTGCAACAAACCCCCGGGGTCTATCTTGCAGCGGAAACGGGTGGTAAAAATGCTACCATCGTCACCGATATGGGCGATCGGGATCAGGCCATTAAAGATGTAATTGCTTCGGCATTTGGCAATTCCGGCCAGAAGTGCAGTGCCACCTCGCTGCTTATTCTTGAAAAAAACATCTATAATGATCCCCATTTCAAACAGCAGCTTATCGATGCCGCAAAGAGTCTTCATACAGGGCAAGCATGGGACTTCACCAGTAAACTCGGCACCCTGATCAAGCCTCCTACGGGTGATCTCAAACGCGGCTTAAATGAGCTTCAAGATGGCGAAGAGTGGGCCTTAAAACCCAGCATTATAGACGAGAATCCGCAACTCTGGTCTCCTGGAATTAAATATGGTGTGGCTCCTGGCAGCTACGACCATATGACTGAATTTTTCGGCCCCCTGCTAGCCGTTATGTGTGCCGATGATCTTGATCACGCCATAAAACTTGTTAATCAGACGGGTTATGGGCTCACCAGTGGCCTGGAAAGTCTGGACAGTCGGGAACAGCAAAAATGGCAGGATGAAATCCTGGCCGGTAATTTATATATCAATCGCGGAACCACAGGAGCCATAACCCTTCGTCAACCCTTTGGCGGTATGGGAAAATCGGCCCTAGGCCCTGGCATTAAGGCGGGTAGCCCGGATTACGTGAGCCAGTTTATGGAGTTCACCGAAACTGCTAATCCACCAAGTGGCATCATAAACAAAGAACGCGATCTCCTCCGGCTGGCCAACGAATGGGACGTCATGCAAAACTGGGGAATTTTTTCACAGGATAGCGATGATATCAGAAAGACGGTTCTGGCAATAAAGAGTTACCTCCATCAAATGGAACAAAAGTTCGGACGAAAGCAGGACTACTTTCACCTTCGCGGACAGGACAATATTCTTCAATATCTTCCAGTCAAACATATGTGTATTCGTCTGCACCATGATGATACACTGTTTGAGACCCTCGCCAGAATAGCTGCAGCACGAACGGCAGGATGTGAATTTGTGGTGAGCGTTCCAAAAGAGCTGAAAAATCGACTTACTGCTTTTCTTGAAGGTCGTTACGGAAAAGCATTGCTTCAGAATGGACAAATGATTTTTGAAAGTGATCAACGTCTTATTGAAAATCTGCCAAACATCGATCGAATCCGCTATGCAGCTGTCGAGCGAGTCCCAGAGGAGCTTTTCCAAAAAGCCGCGGAAACCGGCTTTTTTATCTCAAGAAGCCCAGTATCGATGGAAGGCCGCCTTGAATTACAGCATTATTTCAGGCAGCAGTCAATCTGTAATAATTATCACAGATATGGGAACCTTGGTGAGCGGGGTGATCTGCTCTAAGGGTCTGTGTAAAAACAACATGGCCAGCTCGGAACCGAAATGGCCATGTTATTATTTTACAGCCCCTAACCTAACATTGTTCGAAACTATTCAGCGTGTTGCTGTTAAAGCATAGTATTTCAAAAAGTGCGTCATTCCCGAGTGTAGTTATCGGGAATCTATCTCGAGTATTGCTGGATTCCCGATAACGACACTCGGGAATGACGGGTTATCTGAATTTACCATTTTTATTGGGTTTTACGTGAGCAAACAGACAAAAGCATATATTCTGACCCTGATGGTTGTATCCTTCTGGGCAACGGCAGCTTCTGCCTTTAAAATTGCCCTGCGGGATGTCAGCCCATCAACGCTGCTCTTTTACTCCACCCTTTTTTCCACCCTCACTCTGTTTGCTATCCTCCTTATTCAGGGAAAAATTGGTCTGCTCCTGAAAAGTGACCGTCAGTCCCTTACAAAAAGTGCACTGCTTGGATTTTTGAACCCCTTTCTCTACTATGTGATCCTGTTTAAAGCGTACTCCATTCTTCCAGGCCAGATCGCCATGAGCCTGAATTATGGCTGGCCGCTTATGCTTACGCTACTCTCGGTTCCCATTCTTGGCCAGTCCCTGAGCAAAAGCCAGTTACTGGCCGTCCTGATCAGCTTTACTGGAGCCGTTGTGATCTCCACCAAAGGTGAGTTTCTAAGCTTTGGAGATGTCAGCGGTCTTGGCGTATTGCTGGCGGCAGGATCAACGCTGATTTGGGCTGCCTACTGGTTATTTAATGCCAAAGACGGACTTGATCCCGTAGTAAAACTCTTTAGCGGATTTTGTTTTGGCCTGATCTACACAACGCTGTTCTGTCTGCTCAGCGGCGGACTTGAACTCCCTGCAGCCCATGCCTGGCTTCCACTTATTTATATCGGCCTCTTTGAAATGAGTATTACCTTTGCTCTCTGGCTTACAGCTTTGCAGCTCACATCTTCGGCTGCCAAAATTGGAAACCTGATCTATATCACCCCGTTTTTCTCTCTTCTGATTCTCAATATCGTAGTCAAAGAACAGATTCATCCCGCAACCTTTATTGGGCTGAGTCTGATTATTGGCAGTATTCTCTTCCAAACTTGGACCAGCAGAAACAAAACGCAAAAATCATGAAGTATTATCTCTACGCAATGGAAGCGATCCTCTGCTGGTGGGCAACTTTTCCTGCAACAACCGGTTCGGGACTGGCCAATCTTTCAACGGAAGAGCTGATGTTCAAATCAAAGCAATAAAGAGAGTAGGAAAAGAGTCGCAAAGGAAAGAAGAATTCCCCAGCCAATAAGAGCAGCCGTAAGCCTTGGAGCAAAACAGCACTCATGGCCATGGCGCCCGCTGTAACCATGGGCGGCATTCCCGCTTCAAAGACAGCAATTCATGCGGCATCCCCTTCGAGCCCCAAAAGGCGACAAATAAACAGAGCTGCAAAGGGAGCAATCAGAAGTTTTAGACCCAGCCCAAAACAGAAGGGCAGGATCTGCCCCGGTGCCAGTTTAAGTTTCAACTGTAAGCCAATGACGATCATCACCACGGATACCAGAGACGAGGTAATCAGGACAAGACTGCCTGCAATCACTTGCTGTTGTAATGGATTTGCCAGAGCAATAGCAACAATCAATGCCAGAAACGGTGGAAAACTTAACACATTTTTAAAAATATCCGCCACACTTTGCCGCCGTTGATCACTATAGAGTGCGAGCACAAAAGAGCCATAGGTCAACAGTAACAGGAAGGAACCAAACTGATCATAGATAATCCCGTAGGAGACCATTTCGCTTCCCCAGAACGCCACTATCATAGGAATTCCTATGAATGAAGTGTTCCCCAGAGGAATGGTTAGAAGCAGAACTACGGTAATTTCTCTTGCCTAGCGAGCTTGTTCAATCCCATTCCTGCAGCAAGGCAGATAGAGATGAGAATAAATTTTTCCCTTTTTTAGACACTCCAACTCCGAGAGTATTTAATTATGTTGCAGCACAAGCGTTCTACTCCACAATGCGGAAGTGGCAAAACAATTTAACAATCGCCTGAAATAGCGTATAATAGACTATGTATAAAATTTTGAAAAACAATTCACCTGAAAAACTTGAACTTGACGTTCAACGTTACCTGAAGAACGGATGGGCTGTCGCAGGCGGCGTTGCCATCTCTCCAGATTCAATCTATTTTCAAGCTGTATTTAACTCTACAAAGATTCAACTCCACCAGAAAAAACGAGTATAAGAGGTCCCCTCCCACTCTTCCCCAACAAAAACTCACTAGCAATAACATGTCGGAATCAAACTAATTTCCCCCCACGAAACAGTATCTGCAAATTACCCTTTTCCGCTATCCATTCCCATGATATAATTTACGTGATATGGTACGTTGATTTTGAAATGCAAACATCTGTATGGTACACTTTTTTATCATATGGCCTATATTATATTATTTTTGAATTTTACATCCTAAAAGGAGCTTTCCATGACACTCTCTTCATATGAAGCAAAAGATCTTTTCCAATGGTTGACCGACAAAGAAGATATCTTGGTTCTCGATGTTCGTAATGATAAAGATTTCAGCCGTTTTCAGGTTGAATCTCCCTATTCTTTTGATATGGAAAATGTCTCCTACTATGATTTTATGGAGATTGAGGATGAAAGCGTTGCCAAGGTGCCTAAGGGACGCGCCGTCCGTATCGTCTGCGCTAAGGAAGGCTCCGCAAAATACGTGGGCGAGATTCTTGTCAAACATGGTTTTGAAGATGTCCGCTATCTCACCGGTGGTATCAAGACCTGGGGGAATCTTCTTGTTCCAAGAGTTATAAAAGAGAGTGATGAATACTGCCTCTACCAATTTATCCGCCCCGGAAAGGCGTCCTGCAGTTATGGTATTTCATCCGGTGGAGAGATGATGCTGGTTGATCCAAGCAGAAATATTGACTTCTATATTGATTTTGCAAAAAGTAAAAACTGTACCATCATCAAAACATTTGAAACCCACCTTCAGGCCGACTATATCGCTGGCTCCAGGCAGATTGCAGAGCAGACGGGTGCTGAATTTATCGGAGGAGTAGATTTTGATGGCACAGCGGCTGGCCATATTGCAGCGGTTGATGAGAAGGTATACGCATTCTCCCAGGGAGGCCCAGATGTCAAACTGCTTTTTACCCCGGGCCACACTCCTGGTTCACTGACTTTTTTGGTCGATGATACCTATATGATCTCAGGAGATACCATTTTTATTCAATCCATTGGACGCCCCGACCTTGGCGGACAGGTTGATCAGTGGGCAATACTTCTTTTTAATACTCTGCAAAAAGTTACACAACTCGACGATTCCCTTCTTGTCCTGCCGGGACACTATATGAACTGGGATGAAGCGAATGAGAATCTTATCTTCTGTCTAACATTCGGACAGATAAAAGACAGAAACAGCGATGTCTTTGCCATGAATGAGAAAGATTTTATTCAGTATATCAAGGACAATATGCGGGAACAACCATCCGACTATGCCCTTATTCGTCTTGCAAATGCCAATGCAGAACAGTATGACATTGATAAGCAGGAAGAGCTTGATCTGGGGAAAAATGAATGCGCAGCAACAGCGTATGCCAAGACGCAGGCTGAAAAAGATCAGTAATAAATGCCAAGAACTAATCCGCTGTGTATCCTGAAGTACTACGGGTACACAGTGAGAAGCATGTCCATCTTGAGTAATAGCAGTTGAGATGTGAGAATGGAATCTTCACCCCGCTGATAGTAATCCCCTCGGCTAAAGATAAGCATTCACGTCAGCCATTTCACAGTAATAACCAAGGATTCCACCAAGCTTCTCTTGACTCAAATCCGGCAACAGAGTGTATTAATCTCGTGCCTGAATGATATAAGCAGGCGACGTATTGCTGATTTTTTTAAGAAAATCCAACTATTCGGTACGATACCTGCCTATGCACTAACTGCCAATTCCAAGAGTAATTATAAGCCCATTTCTATTCGGTTTAACATCCTGCATTTTCACTGCCTAAACTCATTCGTCAAATTGTTGCATACGCCACAGGATCATCCCCCCCTCCCCTCTTCTTTGGGCTGGTAACTTAACAGCTTATCCACTCAACCATTTTTAAATTTCCGGTGCCACTTCCGGTTATATCCTACACTACTAGCCAGTATCTCTTTTTGGTTTTAATTTGCTATTAATTTTCGCTGACTATATACTTTCAGTACACTCTTGATAGACCCGTAAAAACAGTAAGTTACCACAGACGACATTGGGAGCGCGAAGGTTAAAAGTCAACGATTCACAGTATTAGCATGTTATCTGAGATCGAGTCGGCTAGGAAATGGGCACCCATTCGGATGCCTGCCAGGGTCGTAATGGTATGGTTAACCTTGAATATATAAAGCGTTTGTACGTGGTAAATCGGCCCTCAAAATATAGTGATGGAAAAATTAACATTGATAAAGACAGGTGTGATTAACAGTAACAAAAGGTGGATACTGCAGTACAGGTGCTTCAGTTTTATTTGGCTGTCGCTTTTCCTGTTTGTCTTCTCCCCCCTCTCACTTGCTCAGGCGGCCTCATCACAGCGTAAAATAGTTGCTGCAGTGTTGCAAGATTTCCCCCCTCTTTATAGTCTTGACGATGCGGGAAAACCAATCGGTTTTGCCATTGATATCCTGGAGCATGTGGCAACTGAAGCGGACATACATATCACCTATCGGACCATGAAAAATTGGGAACAGGCCATGGAGGCAGTGCGCAGTGGCCAGGCCGATCTTATTCCCGGTATCGGCATCAGTAAGGCGCGTCGCGATGAATTCCTTTTCAGCAAGAAGATAGAAACCATTCCCGTATCCTGTTTCGTACGTTCCAGCAACTTCACCATCAAGGGTATAGATTCCCTTCCCGGACACCGGGTGTCGGTACTAGCGCATAGTGTGGCTGAAAGCAAGTTAAGGGCTCACATGCCAGGGCTTACACTGATTTCACATGATACCGTCAATTCTGCCCTGTTCCATTTGATGGCAGGTGATGAAGATGCTTTGGTCTTTCCAGAGGCATTACTCAAAGCAAACATACGTCAGTTGGGTATCGATACCAAAATCATTAAAATGGTGGGCAAACCGTTAATGGAACTAAAACGTGGTTTTCTGCTACGTCGGACTGACTCTGAACTGCTCCAACTCCTTGATCCTTTTATCACCCGGTATACTCAGTCAGCCAATTATATGGAGTCCTATCAAAAATGGTATGGCAAACCACTCTCCTTTTGGACAAAAAAACGTATTGTCTGGACCATGGGAGGGCTCTTTCTGGCCTCTATGGTTGGAATGTGCATCATGCGCAATACTTCCCTGAATCGATACAACCGGCGTTTGAAGAAAAGTGAGGCAGAACTGGCAGCCTTGTATCAAAATGCTCCCTTAGTGATGCTGCTTGTTGATAGCCAGCGGCGAATACTTAAGTTGAACAATCTGGCAAGAGAAATGACCCGGCAGCCAGATGGTGAAACCATAGGCCACCTAGGTGGTGATGCTCTGCACTGTATTCATTCGACTAATGATCCAGAAGGATGTGGTTTTGGGGAAGCCTGTGAAATGTGTGGTATACGAAACTCTATCCAGGAGACCCTGGAAACTGGCAAAAACATTTCACGCCGTGAGGCAAAATTTGTTTATCAACTTCCAGATAGCCAGCAAGAGATGAACTTATTGGTCTCTACCACATTTCTGGAGGTGAATAGCGAGCCTCTTGTTCTTGTCTGTCTTGAAGATATTACGGAGCAGAAAATGCTAGAACAACAACTCCGTACATCTCACAAAATGGAGGCCATTGGCACCCTGGCCGGAGGCATAGCACATGATTTTAATAACATTCTCTCTACCATTCTTGGGTATGGGGAAATGGCCAAGGAACAGATAGAAGAGGGTACTCCGCTGCATGAGGATATCAATGAAATCATTAGGGCAGGGCATCGTGCCGCGGATCTGGTTCAGCAGATCCTGGCATTCAGTCGACAGGACGAGCAGGAGCTTGTACCACTGCAGATACAGTTTATTTTAAAAGAGACTGTTAAGATGCTTCAGGCTACTCTGCCCACCACCATTGCTATCAAGGTGAATATTGATACAACCTGCCCTCCAGTTATGGCTGATGTCACCCAGATTCAACAAATCATTCTCAATCTATGCACCAATGCCAAGCATGCCATGCTGGATAAAGGTGGTGAGCTCACCCTTACTTTGCAAACGCAGACGCTGCCTCATCCTGATTTCCCTCTAGCTAAAGAGGCAAAGGGACCATATCTCCTGCTTATGGTTCATGATACCGGCTTTGGCATGGATGAGCAGACCATGGGAAAAATATTTGATCCATTTTTCACCACGAAGAAAATAGGAGAAGGGACAGGGCTGGGCCTTGCCGTGGTCCATGGTATTGTTGAGGGGCATCAGGGTTTTCTACTCGTGGAAAGTACATCCGGAAAAGGAACCACTTTTCGTATTTTCCTGCCCCTTGCTGAGGATGCATCTGCAACATTTCAGGCCAAGGTTGTTCAGCCCCTGGAGAAAGTAGCGGTGGGCAGTAAAAACTTAATGGTGGTAGACGATGAGCCTCTTATTGCAAAAGTTGTAAGCAGAATGTTAAGAAAGCAGGGGTACCATGTCAAATCATTTACAGAAAGCTCCGCTGCTTTGAGTCATTGGCAGAAAAACCCGAAACTATACGACCTGCTCATAAGTGATGTGACCATGCCGGGAATGAGTGGAGTAGAATTATCCGAGAAAATACTTGAGCAGCGTGCTGATCTCCCCATAATTCTGCTCACAGGCTATAGCGAAACAATTAACAAAGCTGAAGTTTCCCGGAAACATTTCATGCCGCTATCCTCAATAACGTGGCTACAAACGAATTAATAACCGAGTTGCGTGGAATAGGGCAAAGTATAGTAAAATTATCATCCATGGCCG
>Ga0307929_1000312_pt1 | contig 51359 bp, 35 predicted proteins | sample AceLakmetage1330_FD_203160 | JGI IMG/M metagenome (GOLD analysis project Ga0307929, IMG submission 203160) | Saline water microbial communities from Ace Lake, Antarctica - #1330 | ecosystem: Environmental > Aquatic > Non-marine Saline and Alkaline > Saline | place: Antarctica: Ace Lake... | reverse complement strand
GTTCCAAACGAACAATCGGAGATATTTGAATTTCATTGTCGTTTAAAAGATCTTTGGCTTGATTGCTGAGTTTTTTAATTTGGCCTGCATACAACCAGACTACAATGTGAGTGTCAATGTATATCAAAATTAACCTCCTTTTCCCAACTGATATCAACAAGATCGTCAGGATTTCCCACAATGATATCTGGTCTTGATTCCAAATTTGCTAATTTATTACTTTTTGCGACAGGGACAACCCGAAGCAATTTACCTCCTCTATTGATCTCCAAGGGCAAGCCACTTTTGAGTACGTCATCTAACAATTGATAAATGTTGCTTCTCAGTTCTGTTGGAGTGACAGTTTTCATGTTTACCTCCATAAAGTAATACGTACTTAGCATGTATTGCATACGTACATACTAAGACCTTTTGTATAGTCCGTCAATGTAAATAGGGGACAGACCACGTTTAATTCAACAAGAGAATCATCTACTTATTTGTCAACGCTATATCGAGATTAGGAATGAGTCTGAAATAACATACCCTTTTAAAAAGTTGGGAACACTATCCTTCAACGGTGGAGTGTTCTGAAAAGGGCAAATTATTTAAGACTGGTTCCTTAATCCAGTACAGGCTGGAATGGTTCAAGGAAAAACGTGGTCTGTCCCCTATTAAAAAATGTCGCGGGCCAGGAGCTGGCCGTTTCTATGATTTTGGAGCCCTCCAAAAAACCAGGGCTTTCCAAAAATCATGAAACGGCTCCTCGCAGGGCCAAGGAATCGCTTAATTCAAAGATTTTGATATGAGCTGTTTTCTTTAATGCTTTGGGCACAAACATCGGTTTCGTTTTATTTCTAATCCAGGGACTTTTTTGCAAAAGGTAAAAAGGTAAAAAAGCAAAAAATTAATGGGTCCTGAGCAAACGAAAGCCCAAGTAGCTGCCCCGATCGCCCGGGGTGTTCCTGCCGCGAAAGGCGCAGCGAACGTTGGCTGGCCTGTTGCCCCAGCTACCGCCACGGAACACCCGGTCGGACCCGCCCTGTGCATATATGGGATTCTCACGGTCATGGTTTTTATATGCATCTTTTGCATATATGTCCTGGCACCATTCCCATACATTACCCAACATGTCATTGAGTCCAAACCCATTTGATTGATAATTGCCCACAGGGGCTGTGAAGAAATACCCATCGTCACAGGCAAAGGCACCTGCTGACCAGTTGCTTCCTGTATCTGCTGCATTGGCATATCGGCAGGCATCTTTTTCGCCATCCCCCCAAAAACGGATGGTATCCGTGCCTCCCCGGCAGGCATATTCCCACTGGGCCTCCGATGGCAAGGTAAATTGTTTACCCGTTGTTTTGTTCAGCCATTGAATAAAAGCCTGGGCATCGTTCCAGGAGATATTGACCACTGGATGATTGTCCTCCTGGGGATACCCGGCTTTCTGCCAGTGATACCCCTTTTCGTCCTTCCACTTCCAATCGGTCTCTTTGTTGAATATCCACGCACTTCCTTTTTTTCCCGCATCGGTTTGATATCCGCTGGCATTGATAAATTGCCTGAACATCCCCCGGGTTACCTCATATTTTCCCATCCAAAATCCGTTCAGGCATACCTCGTGCCGGGGAAATTCATCATTAAAAGCTTTGTCATAGGTTTCCTGTCCTTCTTTTTTAATCAGGTATTTTTTTTCGGCGGTGGTTTGTCCCATTTGAAAGCAGCCTTTGGGCACCCAGACAAACAGCATTCCGGTGACGGGTTCTTTCCATACCTGTCCCGGGGTGGGACCTGATTGAGTCAGTTCCACATGGAGATCCTTGTCACCCCTGCCATTGACATCAATCCAGCGGTTTTCTGTATCATATTCCGGGTGGGATACCTCCACTTGGTATGATCCGGCTTTGAGCTCAATGCCGCTGTAATATTTTTCAGGAATGTTCATAATTCGTACCTTGGCATCCTGGGGTAGGGTGGTGACACGGAATTTTGTTTTCGGTGGCGTTTTTGTATTGGAGGCTATAAAAATGAACTGCCCTCCCTGGTCACCGGTATTGCGGATGGGTTTGCATATGGGGGTATGGTTTGAATTGTTGCTGACAATGGGGGCAATGCGAACATATAGTTCCTGGGTGCAGAAGAAGGGCTTGGGATTTTTTTTCAATTCTTTAAGAAGCTGGTAGGCAAATACGCTGTGCCCCTCGGTTCCCGAGTCCGATACCGGGGTTTTGTTGCCGGAGGTCATGCCCCAACGACTTTTTTCATTGTATAAACCCAGATAAAAGTTGTTGTCAATTACCGGGGGTAAGGCCCGGGTTTGACCAAACAATGTTCCTGAATAACAGGAGTCCGAGATGAGCAGTACATGCCTGGCTTTCATGCTTCTCATGGCTTTCTGGACCTGGGTGTTGTCCAGATAGGAGGTGGGTTCTCCCAACTGGGCATCCACAGGAATCCACCAGCCATCATTATATGTGCGATCCAGTTCTCCATGTCCGGCGTAATAAATAAGCACGCTGTCCTGCTCTTTTGTTTTTTGTGCAAGGATCCTTAAGGCCGCATTGATGGCTTTTTCCGTGGCGTTTTCATCCACCAGGGTTTTTACCTCAAAGCCATATTTCTCTTTAAGGACTGTCTCCATTTCCCGGACATCATTCAACGGTGTTTCAAGATCCGGTATTTTGGGATCATTGTAGTTCTGTATGCCTATCAGCAATGCCTGGTAGCTGCCCACCTGTTTGTCGGTGTGGGTGAGTTGTCCGATTCTGGAAATGTCCCGGGTGTTAGCATCCGCAACCATGGTTGTGCACAGCAGCAATACTCCGGTTATCAATAAAAAAAAGGCTGTAAATGATTTCATAGTCCAGCTCCAGATGTGAGGATTGTTTTTTCTTCAAATGCTGATTTTTTAACCAGGCTCTTTCGAGCTGCAAGAACCTGATTGGGTACTTAATTATTAAGCATATTGATAAATATTCCAAATATTTAAATTGCAACCGGAATATTTAAACATAGTCTTTTCCAAAAAGCCCAGGGGGCAGGCTGCTCGGAAAAAAAATTAAACAGGGGCTTAATTCCCAGCAGATGTCACATCCGCCCGGGCTGCCGTTTTCACGCGGATGGTCATCTGGGCCGCCGGTCCAGAATGGGTCACCATTTCCATAAACCTGTCAAACCTGGGATCTTCCGGTGGAAATGCCGCGCCCATAAAATATGTCAGATCCGCCGGCGGTTTTTTAAAGGCAAATGCCTTGAGATATTCGGTGCCGAAATTAGGAGGTACCACCTCTGCCACATCGGGCAAGCTCACCCCTTTGCCGGCCGGGACCATTGGTGTTTCATTGGGAAAGGCGGGGTATAGCATGTTAATAACGCCTGTGGGACCAATGTTGATCAAAACCAGCCAGGCATCTCCATCATTTTGCATCCGAAACCCTATGGAACTGCCCTCCAGCAAAACGCCCCCGCCGCCGAGCAGCTCTGTGAAAACATGGAACCCTGCCGGGGGATAGTCCAGACCGGTGAGTTCCCGTACCCGTACCTGGCGTGAAAGTCGCTGGGAGACCTCATCTGCCGGAACCGTTGCCAACAGGGTCTGATTGGGCAGATATAAATGGAACAACGGTTGGGCATCGCTTGTTGCTGTAGGGGTGGGAATTACCAAGACATCATAGTCACCCGTCACTGTTTTGATGTGGGGCAGTGCTTCAATTTCAGGTTTTAGTTTTTGGGCAGTTCCTTCCAGCCTCACCCCCAGGATGGTTTGGATGTTTGGGGTTATATCTTCTGGTGGCGGGGAAGATGAAACCCGGAACGCCATGCGACTGGGTATATCCTGCCAGTGTTCAGGATAAAGCATGCAGGGGGTATGCCCAAAATCGCGTACCACTGCAGTGCGTACGGAATTGTTCAACTCCATATAGGTCAAATAACCGTCGCCGTCAATATTGGCTCTGGCCGTACCTTGCAGGGCATGCAGCAACGCATTGGTCAGGGCACCGTGGGGATGACCGTCCACGGTGACAAATCCGGCCTGGATGGTCTGGGTATCAATGTCCAAGGCTGGTTCAAAATCACCCGCAGCTGAAATATACACGGTATTGGCATAGGGATAGGGGGGCCTTTTTATGGTGTCCGTGCCATACGTGAAGGAGTCATCATCCGCTTCATCATCATCATCAATCGGCAGGTTGACATAGCGGGGTTTACCGCGTACCACCAGGGAGGGGAGGGAACGAACGGTTTGACTGGAGTAACAGGCATCAAATATGGCCAATACACTGCGGCCCTGTTCCAGTTCCTTGATGATGGGGAAGATATCCCGTTTGCCGATGATCAGTTTCTCCATCATCTTCTCAGGGGTGGTATTCGTTTTGAAGTCCACTGGAACCAGTGCCCCGGTGTTGGTATCCATATTAAGGATTCCAGTCTTTTTATTGTGTCTGCTTGTGCCGTGTCCGCTGAAATAGATGAAAATAAAATCACCGGGCCGGGTTTTGTTTCTCATGCCGCCCATGGCTTTTAGGATGGCCGCATGGGTGGCTTGCTGGTCCACCAGGCGGGTGATGTTTTCCGGTGTAAAATCACAGACGGCTGTCAGGGTTTCTGCCAGGGCCTGCACGTCGTTGGGCGGTCCTTCAAGCTGCTCTCTAAAGAGCAGATGCGGATAGGCCCCCACACCGATGAGCAGCGCATGGTTTGTTCCCCAGGCCGGAGCCGTTGAAAAAAAGATGACTGACAGGCAGATCATTCTTAGACAGACCACCGCCACATTTATTCCAGATTTGTTTTTCATACATGGCTTCATGGATAATTCCTCTATACAATTCGATTTTATAAAAAACTGGCAAGAAACCCCCTGGGTTTTTAGCTCAGGGGGTGTTGACGGGTTCTCGGTGGTCCGTTTTTTTTGCTTTTTTATTCCGACAATGCCTGGGAATGCTCAGGCCTGCATTTATTCTATCTGAATTTCCACTCGTCGATTAAGGGCATAATCCTGCTGGGTGGATTCAGGCGCGTAACGCAGGTTTGTCTCACCGTCTCCCCGGGTTTCCAGGCATTGGGGGGGAAGGTTGAAAGAGTGCAAAAGATACTCTTTGACGGCCTGTGCACGTCTCCGGGAGAGATCCAGATTGTAGGCTGCCTCACCCTGGCTGTCGGTGTGTCCGATCAGGATAAAATTATTACCGGTAAGGGATGGATCCGTCAAGGCCTGCCCCAGTTTAATTGCCTCTTGTTTTCCCTTTTCATTGGGTTGGTCCGCATCGTAATCAAAGGTGATGTAAAGGGTAAGAGACGGCCTGACTCCCCATGCCCTGGAAGGCATGGAAAGGGTTTTTGTCATTGTCGCCACGCTCATGCCATTTTCCATGCGGTCAGCGTCGATCTGCTTCATGCGTGCCAGGGCTTTGGGGGTTGGCTGTTTTTCCAAGGCCGCCTTATAAAAACAATAGGCCTGATCCTGGCGGTTCGTCTTCTCATATAGTATGCCCATACGATAGAGCACTCTGGCTTGGGCTTTGTCGCTTCCGGCTGTTTGCCGGGCGTGGCGAAGGGCATCCTCTGCCGTTTGGTAGTCCTGGTTCCTTTCATGACATCTGGCCAATTCATACCAGGCGGCAAAATCCTCGCAGGCGGCCAGGGATTCCTTCAGTAGAAGAATGCGCTGGGGATTGTTTTTTTCTTCCATGGCCTTTTGGTACAGCGAACGCCCCTTTTCGCACGCCCCCACGGTATGGGAGGCACACATCAAAAGCCCCAGGACGCAGCATACAGGGATTATTATTTTTTTCATTTTTTCTCCTTGCTCAAGAGATGTGCATTATCATATTTTTCTGAAAATATAGCCTTGGGTTAAATTTATAGTATAGGAATTCCCATTTTATGAACTGTTAAATTTACGAGTTGTAAAAAGTCCGCCCAAAGGGCGCTAATTTAAAATTCAGAGATCTGGCTTCATGGTTTTAATTGTTCATCCAAAGGCAATCCATAGTTCCCAGAGAACTTATGCCAGATGAATTCCTTATTGTTTAGTAGTTCCAGGGGAGCGTTTAAGGGCCTGCATGGCGGTTTTATCCTTCAGCATAACACCCCATTTTTCGTTTGTGAGACGATCATCCATGGGGTGTTTGAATTCATAATAGTTAAAAAGCCCGCCCCGTGCAGGCACCGTGGCACCTTTGATATCCCGGGTTACAATGGCAGGATACCCCAGCCCCTCCTCCAGAACAAGACCGGAGGTGGGTTCGCTGTGCACATCCACCACAACGGGTTGGTCATCTTCGCCCGTCAGTTTCAGCAGACGTTCGTCAAGTTTGTTTAAGAAATCGCTGTCATCCGGGGTACACACGTTTGTTTTAATCTCCCGCCAGGCAATATCAGAGCAGGTATCCAGAATGTCTGCAAAGGCGGTTAAGGCCGCAGCCTGTTCTTTTATTTCCGGAGTGTTTTTCGGGAAAACATGTGCTGTGAAAGCGCGAACCTTGTGACCCAGCAGAAGATAGAACTCCGGGATGGGTTCCAGCCATGCCCCCTGTCTCGGGGGGGCCATGGAAAACCCTTTACCGCTTACCGTGTAGGACTGCTTGGTGTAAAGCAAACTGGCATGGCGGTACCGGGTCCACAAGGCCAGAGCCGTGTTCAACCGGCGGCTGTCGTCCACCTTTGATTGCAGCAGGGCACCCCGGGTGAGCCAGTAGGACATGAACTCCAGGTGTTCCGATGCCAGACCCGCAGGTTTTGCCAATTGCCCAAGGGCACGCTCATAGGCCTTGCTGTACCCGTCATAATTTTGATCTCCACTTTTTTTCAGACGGTCTCCGGCTTCTTTTGAACCCAGTGCGGCCATGAGTTCCAGCCCCAGGGGATATCCTTTTACCCTCTTCCCCTGGATCAGGGCCGTTGAAAAGGGGGTGCCGGAACCCTTGAATGTTTGCACCCGATCGTATACCAGTTCCTGGAACGCCGCACTGTCCGGGGTGAATCGCTGGGGCATGAACCGAAATCCGGTGAGAACATCAACGGCGGTTTTCTTTTCTTCTTTAAGGAGATTGGCATCCACAATGCTGCCAATGATTGCCGGTTGGGCACCGTTTTTACGGGCATATTCAAGCAGGGCATGGCGCCGTTTTGAGGTGGCCATTTCAGCATCGCTGTTACTGATTTTATCATAATCAGCCAGGGTCAGATCATCTGGAGGTCCGAAAATCCAGGACAATTGGTCGGAGAGTTGCTGATATTCCCCCAGCAAGACCTCATCCGTCTGGATCAGCCTGTTCATGGCCATGACCTGTTGTGTCATAAGGTCTGCATCGTCGTCACTGATGCCAGTGGCTTGGCTTTCCAGTACCGGAAAAAGTACGGTGCCTGCATAGCGCATGGCTCGGAAATACTGCGTTAATTCTTTAGTTTGGGTGTATTTGCCCCGGACTTGGAACTGAGTGTAATCAATTTTCTGATGCATCAGCCCGGAAAGGGCTATGCCCTTTGCCTGTAGTATTTGCTGGAGTTCGGCGGCCACGGCTTCTTTATCCACGGCATCCGGTGCATTCTCCTTCCCTGACAGCAGTGCTGACAACACTGAAAAATAGTCCAGGTTAGCCTTGTGGATGGCGGCTTTTTTATTGTCTTTATCCTTGATTTTGTCCAGGGCTGTCCTGCTTTGACTGATCAGACCCTGGACCAGACGATGGAAGCCCGGCATCAGGGTTGTCTCTTCCAACTGGGTGATGGTTTTATCTATGAGCATGCTGTAGGAGAGAAGGATAAAATCTTCGGTGATGTAGTTGGGTATGCCTTGGGTTCGATTTTGCCCATAAAGGGCGAACATACCCGTGGGGGGGGCGGACAACTCTTCACTTACGCCCATGCGGGGCTGCACCAGGCACAAGGTCAAAACTATGATTACTGACAATATTCGATTCATTTTATATATCCTTTTTGGGGGGCTTGATCACAATGACATACGCCTGAGCCCGTTACTGCAATGACTGTCAAGAGAGATAATTTCCAGTGTTCTATGAGTATATATCGTTGATATCTCTGGGTTTTAATTTGAACAATATCTGCTCGGGTACTTAGACGTTGTGATCAAGCCTTTTTTTGAAAAAGCCACCGGCCTTAATGAATATCAATAACCTTTTTATAAATCCCCCATTCCGATTTCTGGATCAGATAAAGGGCCTTGGAGACATCCTTTCCCTGTGTCAAAATATCACCGATATCTGCATTCCCAGTGGTCACCACAAAGGCCACCATGCTTTTACCCACCGGTTCTCCGGCAGCAATTTCCCATGAATCGTCTTTGGGGGGGATGGTAACCGTCTGTCCCGCCGGGATGGCATTGTCAGGCATGGCCTGGTTGGGAAACATCATGGTGACCTCATCGTTGGCATCCACCTGTATGATCCACAATTTGCCTGCTTTTTCCGATGTTACATCAAAGGAGAGTGTTTCGTTGAGTGCTGCCTCGGATGTGCCGTAAACTTTTACCTTAAATCCGTTATTTTCCGGTTCCAGTTTATGCAGGGCATCCCAGTTGGCGCCCACATGTACATATTCGGTTTTACAGCCGCCCATCACCCATGCGGACGTCGCCAATATCACAAGGCATATTATTGTTGAAAATTTCATTTTTTGCTCCTTGCTTTTTTTTTATAAGAAACTCCGTCCAAAAGCCTGGAATCATGAGAGTTTCAATTTTCGTTGTGGGTGAACCCGGGTCCCAAATCCCGGTCCGCCCGTGGCGATTTATATGAAAAAGGGGGTATTAGTCCTAAAATAAGCACGTTCACCTATGTTTTTTTATAAAGTGCTGATTTTATATACTAATATTGTATGGTCTTTTTGTAAAAACATCATTTCGAGTGACAATAAAAAAGTGACGTTATTTTTTAATATCAAATATTTTCAGCATATTAGCAAATGAAAAAATAGCAAACGCGCTTGATTAAGGATTAGTTCAGCACCTTGAGGATAAGCTTGCCGGCACCCACCCTATTTTTATTTGCTTTAACGCCAAAGCTCCGCAATGCTTTATCCAGACTGCGCTGGCTTTTTGTGGAAAGCAGTTTAAGAAGATCGCCGCCTTTTCCATCTCCTTCCTGGTAGGTGTTGATGGGCTCCCGGGTGTGAAAAACAATCACCAGATTATCCCCGGAAGGCGCCTGGGCGGGAAGCTCAAATCTGCCGCCGGGAATGGATACACGGTTTCCGGCACGCACATGATTGTCCGGGTTAAATCGATTGGGAAACAGCACGGTGGCCCTTGTGTCGTTGGGGCCGACATTGAGTACGTTCAGATAACCGTCCTCTTGAATATCACACGTGATTTCAAGCAGTTCACCAATTTTAAATTGATTTTTATTACTTTGTACCCCAAGTTTGAAATCAGCGTGATCGGCCATTTTTTCCAGTTCACCCCAAATTCCTCCAGACGGAGGCGCTGGACCAATAAAAAGATTTTTCTTTGCCAGGCGATTGTTACCATTGATTTGGGGATGGTATATCTTGTCGCTGGATGAAGCATTTTTACGTATGTATTCTGTGGTTTTTCCTTTTAGATCATCCATGGTGAGCGTACGAATCTTTGAGCTGGCTGCCTTGATCGTCCGATACACACCGCAGGTAAACAGGCTGCCCGCCTTGGTGGCCGTTGCGGTCTGGTTGTCTCTACAGGCACTTAATCCAATGTAATTATTATTATCGGCGGTTTCCTGAACTCCAAAACTGCCCTTGGCACTTTCCTGGGGCATGCCTCTGTACTTAAAAAATTTGGGATATTCCTGTCGCATCAGATCAATACCCTTGGTGGCCGTGCCGCTGTGACAGGCATCAATAAAGACATATACTTCCCCTGCGGGAATTTTTTTCAGCAAAAGGCCAAACTCATCATCCACAAGCGTTCCGGAAATGGTGTTATTGTCCATGGCTGTGTCGTAGGGTAAAAGAACTTCATCCACCTTGTCTTCCTCGTCTCCGTTTTGGTCGGCAATGGAGGACCCATGGCCACTGAAATAAAAGAGAACCCGGTCCTGGGAGGTTACTCCCCTGACCAGCCAGCCATTTATAGCTGCTTTTATACCGGCCAGGGTGGCATCGGCATCCAGCAGCAGTTTGATCTGGTTCGCTTTAAAGTCCATCTCAAGCGCAACTTCTTGCATCATGCGAACATCCTTGTCAATACCCGGCAGTCTGGCTTCCGGGATCTGATAGTTGCCGACGCCAACGATGAGTGCATGGTTTTCAGCCATTAACCCGGGTGGGGTAAATACGTTGCAGAGCACAAGGATTATCAAAAACCATTTTGTGATTTTCATTCCACCTTTCTCCTTTAACGAATATTTTCAACCTTAAGGTAATAAACGGCATAGGATTCCGGCTGATTTCCAATGAGACTGATGTCTTTTCCTTTTTCTCCTGTTAAAAGGCTGCCCGGGCCATCTTTGGGGGCAGTTGGATTTCGGTCATAGATGGCAATCAACTGATGATCTCCCCCCGGCAGTGATGCCCGGGCTTTTTCCTGATAAAATTTATCACCGGATACCTTCCGGCTTTTTAGCAAAGCACATTCACCGTCCGGAGTCACCACATAAAGATGCACATATCCCTCTTTGTCTGCACCATAGGTGATGGTGATGGTATCACCGGGGGTGTACTGGGTCCGGTCACTGGAAATAAAGGTAGAAACCCGGGGCTCGGTGGCGGTGACTGGGGGCGGTACCATGGCAATGGCAACGCCATTATTTTGGTCCACAATGGACAGATCCATTTCGCTGGCCACCTGCTGGCCCTTTTGTTTTTTTGAACGGATGTGCAGGGCTTTGGATTCTTCAACCACTTTGGTGGCGCCTGCGGTGAAAAAATCGCCGGATTTGCCGTAGTTTTTAAAATTTATATCCATTTTCCGGGTGCTGGCGAGCATGATTATTTTTTCTGTACCTGGGCTGTCACTGAAAAATTCAACATTTTTCTCCGGCACAATGTATTCTTTGCCACCCTTATATTTGATATATTGCTGGCGGACATTGGGCAGAAGCACAGCGCCGCGATTGTTGGCAGTGTCAATACTGAACAGGTAAAGATAAAAGGTTTTATTGCCTTTTACCTTGAAACGAATGGGTTCCCCCACCTTAAAGACTGATTTAACAGGGTGAAACTGAACTTGGAAATCGCCATCTGTACTGCTGTTGATTGGCCGAGTACTGAGTCCGGCCTGGGAAGGGGTTCCCATGCCAAAAATAATTGTGACAATTGCAATTGCGGATAGAATAAATTGAAATTTTCTTTTTTTCATTTTACGTCTCCTTTTACTTTTAAGTGAATAGTTACGGATCACATTAACCTTTGCTTGATACATATATAAGCGATTTGAGTGTTATAGCCCCTTGACGCTTTAATTCCTTTATACGGACATTTCTAAAAAATGAACACCTGGGAGGGTAAAAAGTTTATTGCGTAAGGTTTTTTTGCCAGCAATTTGTCATGATTATTTCCAACACTGAGAAGAGAAACTAATGGAAAATACGGCACTTGAAGAGTTGTCATCCAGCAATGGAGAGACATTAACATTCCCCGGAATAAAGGCCCTCAAAAAAAATTCTTCAAATGATGAAATGAATTCTACAGGTGTCCGTATAAAAAAAGTAAGAGCAGAATGAAATGTTTAAATGAGTTGCAAAAAATAAATTTAAGTTTTAGAAATATTGGAATTAGAATGAGCGAAAATAAGTTGATGTCCGTCAGTTAATCTCAGAAGGGGAAATAGTGGATGATAATACTATGATAAAAAAACATCAAAAGTAACAATGTATTGAAGAAGCAACATAAAGCTACGATAAACAGACTCACCATGCCTGCTGTTTAAAAAGCATACTCATGAATTAACATCGCAAAAAGTGTGAGGAACAAGATGAAATTTTTAAAACTCATAATTTTCATAGTTATTATCATGTTCATAATACCTTGCCAGGTTATATTCTCCAGTCAGAATACTAAAGATATTGTCAGAAAATCCTCGGGCAGTGATGTGCCTGTTAATGTGAAACCTAAGGATGGCCCGGCCTTTCATTCCTTAATTATAGGTATAAATGAATTTAGTGATTCAAAAATTCGGAATTTGAATTATTGCCGATCCGATGCCCTGGCTATGGATAGTCTGCTTAGGGATAGAAATTATATTCCCAGTTCAAATTCCCAGGTCATAACACTGATAGACGAAAACGCCTCGACAACCGCTGTGCGGTCGGCTCTTGAAAACCTGGCTGAACACTCAAGCAATGAAGACACAGTTCTTATCTATTTTTCATCCCACGGAATTCAACAAGATAATCTTAAGGCCTATTGGGTATTGCATGACACAAAGGTGGACCCGAAAACATATGAAGAAAAACAACTTCGCATTCTGCCGGAAACAGCCCTGGGTCAGGAAGAAATAAACACGCTTTTAAATCGGATCAAGGCAAAAAAACTGGTCCTGTTCGTGGATTGCTGTTTCAGTGCGGCAACCGTTGTCTCCACCCCGAGAAGTAAATCATTCATATCGCCGCCTGTAATTGATCCCTTTGCCGGGTTCAAGGGAAAAGGCCGGGTTTTCATCACAGCATCCCAGGGATCTCAAACTTCGGTGGAGGTCGCATCCCTTGGACATGGCGCTTTTACCTATTTCCTTTTAGAGGGGCTTAAAGGGCAGGCGGATAAAAACAATGACAATGTTGTGGAATTATGGGAAGCTTGGCAATATCTTGATAAAAAAGTAACCAATATTGCAAGACAAAACGGTAACGACCAACAGCCCACTATATCCACCTTAAATTTGACACATGGGTTTCCTTTATCCACCTACCCGGTTCTTTTAGCCCAAAACCAAATAGCACCTCCAGAAATAACGACGGAGGGGAAAACCTCAAATAGCCAGAATCTTGACATTTCCTGGATTGATATCAGTAAAAATAAGACAGAGGCCCTGAAAATTTCTGCAATGGAAATAACCAATAGCCAATACCGTGAATTTGTAAAGAAGAATCCAACATGGCAAAAAGGCCAAATCTCCCCAAAATTCCATGACGGGGATTACCTCATGCACTGGCCCGGCCCCTCCACTTTTCCCCAAGGCCTTGGAGAACATCCGGTGACCTATATATCCTGGTATGCAGCCAAGGCCTTTGCCCAGTGGCACGGTGGACGGCTGCCTTCAAAAAAGGAGTGGGAGTTTGCTGCCGGGAACAAGACCCTTTACCCTTGGGGCAATCAATGGCGATCGGATGCCTGTAATTATCAGGGCTATTCTATCCAAGACCAGTCTGCCCCGGGTGTGCAGACCATGGCGGTAAATTCATTTAAACAAGGTGCTTCACAGCATTACCAGGGTAATATCTACAATCTTTCCGGCAATGTTTGGGAATGGTGTGACGACTGGGCCTACCAGAGGCTGTCTGATCTGGGCACTAAAAATATTGTTGTAACACCCGTGGGCAGGGATGAAAAGATACAGTTAAACCAGCTTATTAAAGGCGGTTCATTTAATTCCGATCGTATGGGATGCATGATTTTCTCCCAGCTATGGAGCGATCCAAGGCTTTGCGCTGAAGATGGAGGCTTTAGGATAGTTAAGGAGCAATGGGGATCATATGAGTATTAAAATTGAGAGGTATAATATGGGAAAAAAGTTTATGAAAACAGCAACCTTTATTTGTGTGTGTATTGTTTTTATAGCAATAACGGTGAGTTCAGTAAAAGCAAAGGGAATGAAGGATTATTATAATGAAGGTATCCAGGCATATAATGCTGCACAATATCAAAAGGCAATTGAAGCCTGGTCAAACGGGTTGAAAATTGCTGAAGAGCAAAATTATAAGGGAGCTTTTTTAGGAAACATTGGCGTTGTGTATGATAATTTAGGCCAGTATGAGAAGGCTTTGGAGTATTATGAACAGGCCTTGGCTATTAGCAGGCAAATCGAGGACCTTAAAGGAGAGGGTGGTAACCTAAGCAACATCGGCGTCGTGTATGCTAATTTAGGTCAGTATGAGAAGGCTCTGGAGTATTATGAGCAGGCCTTGGCGATTCACTGGCAAATCAAGGACCTTAACGGCCAGGGCAGTGACCTCAATAACATCGGCCATGTGTATAAAAGTTTTGCCCAGTACGAGAAGGCTTTGGAGCATTATGAGCAGGCCTTGGCTATTTTTAGGAAAATCAAGAACGTTAAAGGCGAGGGTCATAATCTCAATAACATTGGCACAGTGTATGGTGATTTAGGCCAGTACGAGAAGGCTCTGGAGTATTTAGAGCAGGCTTTGGCTATTCATAGGAAAAATAAGGACCTTCATGGCGAGGGTAATGACCTCAATATTATCGGCAATATGTATGCATATATAGGCCAGCACAAAAAGGTACTGGAGTATTATGAGCAGGCCTTGGCTATTAGCAGGAAAATCGAGGACGTTAAAAGCGAGGGTTATAACCTCATTAACATTGGCACAGTGTATGGTGATTTAGGCCAGAATGAGAAGGCTCTGGAGTATTATGAGCAGGCCTTGGCTATTAGCAGGAAAATCAAGGACGTTAAAGGCGAGGGTTTCGCCCTTAATAGCATCGGCGTTGTGTATGCTAATTTAGGCCAGAATGAGAAGGCTCTGGAGTATTATAACCAGGCCTTGGCTATTAGCAGGAAAATCAAGGACGTTAAAGGCGAGGGTCTCGCCCTTAATAGCATGGGAGTAGCTCTTCTTTATTCCGGAAAACTGAAAAAGGCTGAAAAAAATCTAAATGCTTCGATTCAAGTTTATGAATCCATCAGAGAAAAAGTCTACAGTGGAACGGAACGAAACGGATTTCAATCAACATTACCCCCTGTCTATGGAACCCTGGCAGCCACCCGTATTGCCCTTGGTGAACCCGGAAAAGCGTTTGAATCACTTGAACGAGGTCGGGCTAAATCATTTCTTGATCTATTGGGTACCCGGGAAGCCGGATTTAAAAAAGAAAAAACAGGCCAGATATCTGAACTCGAAAATCAATTGGCATCTTTAAGGGAGGACCGGGTAAAACTTGCAGCCGGTCCCATGGGTAAGAAAAAGCGATCAGCTGGAGTATCTCTAAACACTAAAATATCGGAACTGGATAAAAAGCGATTTGACCTGATCGAGCAGTTGAGGCGAAAAGACCCTGAATTGGGTTCACTTGTAAGCGTATCTCCACCTGGTTTAAAAGAGATTCAATCTCTGCTTGCTCCCGGAACAGCCTTGGTAGAATATTTTCATAAGGGAGAATATAAAATTTCAGGGGAAAAATATAACAACCTGTGGATATTTGTCATCCACAAAAGAGGTGTCCATTTTACGGAAGTGGATGTTTCCAAAGCTGATTTAACAGAGACTCTTGAAACATATGCGAGTCTTTTGGCTGAAGAAACTCAGGATTTAAAAAAGCTGACCGCAGTAAATAATCAATTATATGAGTGGATGATCCGGCCCATTGAGCCAATTCAAGAGATCTTAACAAGCCATACTTTGATATTTGTGCCCTGGGGTCCCATGTTCAAGATCCCTTTTGCAACCCTTGCTCCTGAAAATGGCAGTCCCCTTGTTGCTTCTAAAAATATAGTCATGAGCCCTTCGGCAGGTATTTACCGGTTTGTCTCCAAAAAACATGCCACAGGCAGAAGAAAAATATTTGCCCTGGGCAATCCTGATACGGCGCTTACGCCTTTGCTGGGCGCAGAAAGAGAGGTGTCAAAGATTGGAGAACTCTTTGACGAATCCATAATCAAAACCCGGGGTCATGCAACGGAAACCCTTGTGAAAAATAGCTATGAGAGTCTTGGAAGGCCTGATGTGATCCATTTTGCAAGCCATGGTATCTTTAATGAAAAAATGCCCCAACTCTCCCATCTGGCTCTGACACCAGATCAAAAAAATGACGGCAACCTTGAAATGCATGAGATCTTTGACCTTGATTGGAAAGGGGTCTCCCTTGTGACAATGTCGGCTTGTTCATCTGGTAAGGGAAAGCTGGGGGCAGGAGATGATCTGGTTGGGCTTACCAGGGGGTTCATGTTTGCCGGTGCCCCTGCGGTTCTCTGCTCGCTATGGGATGTGGATGACGAGGCCACAAAAGTGCTTATGGTGAATTTTTACAAAAACTATATTAACGGAATGAGCAGACCTGAAGCACTGCGAAGGGCACAGATGTCATTAATGAACACAAAGAAATGGTCCCAACCAAACTATTGGAGTGCCTTTGTGCTGTTCGGAAGCTGGGAATAATAGATATGAGATTTTTTTTATACATTGTATTCCTGCAGGTTATCGTATTTTCCCTGCTGCCTGATTTATTGATAGCTGATTCAGTGTTGTCTGATTCATTGCTGTCCGGGGACAGAGGTTTTCCTAAAAAAGAGGCAATACATCTGGTTGACAAAGGCATTGCTCTTAATGACAATTCTGAACAAGAGGCAGATTATTACAAGCGTGCAATTCAAATCAGTCCTGATTATTCAAAAGCTCATTTTAATCTGGGATTTGTATTCCATTCCCAGGGGATGCTGGAACAGGCAATTGCAGCATATCGACAATGTGTTCATTATGATCCATCCAATGCTGATGCCCATTATAATCTTGCAGATTGTCTGCTTGCTGTGCGAAGGGATACTGGCCTTTATGAGGTGCGGCATCATTTAAACAAAGCAATAGAATTGCAGGAAAGATTAGCGACTAAGGATCAAACCGCAAATCCGGAAGAACAAAAAAACAGACTGCTGGAAATTGAGCAAAGGATAAACAAGGTCCTTAAACCGGTTGTTGCAGAATCTTATTCAACCAAAGAGATGATAACAATTCTTAATCGTCGAATAAAACGGGGTGGTCAAACCCTTTATCAGGGCCCAAGACTTACGATGCTCTGTTTTCAGACCGGTTCGATCAAACTTACAGAAAAAGGTGAGATTTTGCTTCAGACCCTTGCCCGGGCACTGAAAAGCCAGGAGTTGGTAAGTTATCGGTTTATCATTGAGGGCCATGCAGACGGCAGAGGCAGTGCAAAACAAAATTTAGCGCTTTCCAAAGGGAGAGCAAAAACGGTTCAAGACTGGCTGATAAAACAGGGTGACGTGGAGGAAGGCAGACTTAAGACTGTCTTTTTTGGCGAAGACCATCCCATTTATCCAAATAATTATTTGAAGAATTACAATTACAACCGGCGTGTGGAAATTATAAGGAGGTAAGTCCCATGATTTTTATTTCAAGGAGACTAAAGATTCATTAAAGGATGCAATACCGGAAAAAGAAATGGTCAGGGCGGATAAGATAGAAGACCGGCTGATCTCAAATTTTAAACGGGTTTGAAATTAGAGGGTATGGAGAGACCAGGCCCCTTGTCTCCAATGATGCAAATGAGGATAAGGCCATGAATCGCAGGATTGAATTTGTAAATATGCCCAATAGGCAATACCGTGAATTTGTAAAGAAGAATCCAACATGGCAAAAAGACCGGATTTCCCTAAAATTCCATGACGGGGATTACCTCATGCACTGGCCTGGCCCTTCCACCTATCCCCAAGGCCTTTGCCCAGTGGTACGGCGGACGATTACCTTCAAAAAAGGAGTGGGAGTTTTCTGCCGGGAATAAGACCCTTTACCCTTGGGGCAATCAATGGCGATCGGATGCTTGTAATTATCAGGACTATTTTATCCAAGACCAGACTGCCCTGGGTGTACGGACCATGGCGGTGAATTCATTTAAACAAGGTGCTTCACAATATCTACAATCTTTCCGGCAATGTTTGGGAATGGTGACGACTGGGCCTACCAGAGGCTGTCTGATCTGGGCACTAAAAGTTTTGTTGTAACACCCGTGCGCAGGGATGAAAAGATACAGTTAAATCGGTTTATTAAAGGAGGTTCATTTAATTCCGATCGTATGGGATGCATGGTTTCCTCCCAGCTATGGAGCGATCCAAGGCTTTGCGCTGAAGATGGCGGATTTAGAATAGTTAAGGAGCAATAGGGATCATATGAGTATTAAAATTGAGAGGTATAATACGGGAGAAAAGTTTATGAAAATAATAACTCTTGTTTGTGTATATGTCATTCTTGTCGTAATAACGGTGAGTTCAGCAAACGCAAAGGGAATGAAGGATTATTATACTGAAGGTATCCAGGCAGATAATGCTGCACAATATCAAAAGGCAATTGAAGCCTGGTCAAGCGGGTTGAGAATTGCTGAAGAGCAAAAGCATAAGAAGGCCACAGGATTTTTTTTAGGAAGGATCGGCACTGTGTATAAAAATTTAGGCCAGTACGAAAAGGCTCTGGGGTATTATGAGCAGGCCTTGGCTATTAGCAGGGAAATCAAGGACATTAAATTCATGAGTGGTATCCTCAATAGCATCAGCGTTGTGTATCAAAATTTAGGCCAGTACCAAAAGGCCTTGAACTATTATGAGCAGGCCTTGGCTATTAGCAGGGAAATCAAGGACATTAAACTTGAGGGTTTTGCCCTTAATAACATCGGCGTTGTGTCTGATAATTTAGGCCAGTACGAGAAGGCCCTGAACTATTATGAGCAGGCCTTGGCTATTTTTAGGAAAATAGAGGACGTTAAAAACGAGGGTGGTAACCTCTATAACATCGGCCTTGTGTATGCGAATTTAGGCCAATATGAGAAGGCTCTGGATTATTATGAGCAGGCCTTGGCTATTTTCAGGAAAATCAATGACGTTAAAGGCGAGGGTGCTAATCTCAATAGTATCGGCCTTGTGTATTATATTTTTTGCCAGTACGAGAAGGCCTTGAACTATTATGAGCAGGCCTTGGCTATTTTCAGGAAAATCAATGACGTTAAAGGCGAGGGTACTGAGCTCACTAACATCGGTGCTGCGTATCAAAATTTAAGCCAGTACGAGAAGGCCCTGAATTATTATGAGCATGCCTTGGATATTTTTAGAAAAATCAAGGACTTCGAAGGCGAGGGTACTGACCTCAATGGCATCGGCGTTGTGTATCAAAATTTAGGCCAGTACCAAAAGGCCTTGAACTATTATGACCAGGCCTTGGCTATTAGCAGGGAAATCAAGGACATTAAACTTGAGGGTTTGGCACTTAATAACATGGGACAAGCCCTTCTTCATTCCGGAAAATTGAAAAAGGCTGAGAAAAATCTAAATGCTTCGATTCAAGTTTATGAATCCATCAGAGAAAAAGTTTACAGCGGAACTGAACGAACCGGATTTCAATCAACATTACCTGCTGTTTATGGAAGCCTGGCAGCAACCCGTATTGCCCTTGGTCAACCTGGAAAAGCGTTTGAATCACTTGAACGAGGTCGGGCTAAATCATTTCTTGATCTATTGGGTACCCGGGAAGCCGGATTTAAAAAAGAAAAAACAGGCCAGATATCTGAACTCGAAAATCAATTGGCCTCTTTAAGGGAGGACCGAGTAAAACTTGCAGCCGGTCCCATGGGTAAAAAAAAGCGATCAGCTGGAGTATCCCTGGATAATAAAATATCAGAACGGGATAAAGAACGGTTTGACCTGATTGAGCAGTTGAGGCGAAACGACCCTGAATTGGGTTCGCTTATAAGCGTATCTCCACCTGGTTTAAAAGAGATTCAATCCTTGCTTGCTCCCGGAACAGCCATGGTAGAATATTTTCATAATGGAGAATATAAAATTTCAGGAGAAGAACATAACAACCTCTGGATATTTATCATCCACAAAAGAGGTGTCCATTTTACGGAAGTGGATGTTTCCAAAGCTGATTTAACAGAGACTCTTGAAACATATGCGAGTCTTTTGGCTGAAGAAACTCAGGATTTAAAAAAATTGACCGCAGTAAATAATCAATTATATGAGTGGATGATCCGGCCCATTGAGCCAATTCAAAAGATTTTAACAAGCCATACCTTGATATTTGTGCCTTGGGATCCCATGTTCAAGATCCCTTTTGCAACCCTTGCTCCTGAAAATGGCAGACCCCTTGCTGCTTCAAAAAATATAGTCATGAGCCCTTCGGCAGGTATTTACCGCTTTGTTTCTTCAAAACATGCCACCGGCAGGAAAAAAATATTTGCCCTGGGCAATCCTGATACGGCGCTTACGCCTTTGCCAGGCGCAGAAAGAGAGGTATCAAAGATAGGAGAACTCTTTGACGCATCCATAATCAAAACCCGGGGTCATGCAACGGAAACCCTGGTGAAAAATAGCTATGAGAGTCTTGGAAGGCCCGATGTGATCCATTTTGCAAGCCATGGTATCTTTAATGAAAAAATGCCCCAACTCTCCCATCTGGCCCTGACACCTGATCAAAAAAATGACGGCAACCTTGAAATGCATGAAATCTTTGACCTTGATTGGAAAGGGGTCTCCCTTGTGACAATGTCGGCTTGTTCATCTGGTAAGGGAAAGCTGGGGGCAGGAGATGATCTGGTGGGACTTACCAGGGGGTTCATGTTTGCGGGTGCCCCTGCGGTCCTCTGCTCGCTCTGGGATGTGGATGACGAGGCCACAAAAGCGCTTATGGTCAATTTTTACAAAAACTATATTAACGGAATGAGCAGACCTGAAGCCCTGCGCAGGGCACAGATGTCATTAATGAATACAAAAAAATGGTCCCATCCAAACTATTGGAGTGCCTTTGTGCTGTTCGGAAACTGGGAATAATAGATATGAGATTTGTTTTATACATTGCATTCCTGCAGCTTATCGTATTTTCCCTGCTGCCTGATTTATTGATAGCTGGTTCAGTATTGTCTGATTCATTGCTGTCCGGGGACAGTCGATCTCCTAAAAAGGCAGGCTTATATTTGCCTTTTTTGGTGAAGATCATCCCATTTATCCAAATAATTCTTTGAAGAATTGCAAATACAACCGGCGTGTGGAAATTATAAGGAGGTAAGTCCCATGATTTTTGTTTCAAGGAGACTAAAGATTCATTATCTATTTTTTGTTGTTGCTCTTATTTTCGGTGTGTTTTCAACCCCAGCCTTGGCAGCCAATGATGCCCAAGGCTGGGTGGATAAAGGCCTTACCGTCAGTGAAACAAAACCGAATTCTGATGAAGAGGCAATCTGCTACCGAAGGGCACTTGAGATCGACGACAACCATGCATCCGCCCTTTTCAATCTTGCCTATGTCCTTGATTCTCAGGTGTCCCAGGACTGGGCCAAAAGAGCGCCTGTCTGGGCTGACCTGGAAAAACTGTATGAGGCTTTTGAACATTACACGGCTGCAGTCATTGTAAAACCCCAAGACAGCCAGGACGCCTGTACCAATACCCTGCGTCTGGCAAAACTTTTGCTTGATCCTCCCATCAACCGGCCGCCTGATATTAATTATTTATATGGCCGTATCCTTATGGTTCTTGAAGTTCTTGAAAATCAAGCCGGGTTTATTGGGGTAAAAAAAGAATTGAATCATTTAAAATCAGATATCGAAAGCCGATTGTCAGCACTAAAGGATGCAATACCGGAAAAAGAACTGGTCAGGGCTGATAAGATTGAAGATAGGCTGACCTTAAGTTTTAAACGGGGTAAGTCCCCTTATAAAGGCCCGCGAATTCCCCTTATGATTCAGTTTGACTATAACTGCGCTGAGATAAGCAATCGCTCATCATCCCAGCTCAGGGAAATGGCTGAGGCATTAAAAAGGGACAGCCTGGTAAATATGAAAATCCTCATAGAGGGCCATTCTGACAGTGACGGCAGTCTGGAATACAATAAGGAACTTTCAAAACAGAGGGCCATGAGCGTAAAACAATATTTGCAGGAGAATTTTAACCTGGCTTCAAACAGGTTTGAAATTAGAGGGTACGGAGAGACCAGGCCCCTTGTCTCCAATAATACAAATGAGAATAAGGCCATGAATCGCAGAGTCGAGTTTGTAAATATGCAGAAACTTAAAGGGTTTACCAAACAGATTTCCAATATAAAGCGATCAGGAAGGGGGGATGCGTTTGATATGCTTTATTGAAACCTTAAGGGAGTAAAATTGATGAAAATAGCAAAATATTTTAACTTTGTTTTAATGCTTTTTATTTTCCTATCATTAACTGCAGGTTCCGTAAATGCGAAAAGCTTGGATGATTACTATAGAGAAGGTATCCAGGCATATAATGCTGCACAATATCAAAAGACAATTGAAGCTTGGTCAAACGGGTTGAAAATTGCTGAAGAGCAAAATCATGAACAATCTATAGGAGCTTTTTTAGGCAATATCGGCATTGTGTATTGGGAATTAGGCCAGTACGAGAAGGCTCTGGAGTATTATGAGCAGGCCTTGGCTATTCGCAGAAAAATCAAGGACGTTAACGGCGAGGGTGAGAACCTCAATCGCATCGGCATTGTGTATCGAACTTTAGGCCAGTACGAGAAGGCTCTGGAGTATTATGAGCAGGCCTTGGCTATTAGCAGGAAAATCAAGGACGTTAAAAGCGAGGGTGCTAACCTTATTAACATAGGCATCGTGTATGGAAATTTAGGCCAGTATGAGAAGGCTCTGGAGTATTCTGAGCAGTCCTTGGCTATTAGCAGGAAAATCAAGGACGTTAAATTAGAGGGTTTAGCCTTCACTAATATCGGCAATGTGTATTGGGATTTAGGCCAGTACGAGAAGGCTCTGGAATATTATGAACAGTCCTTGGCTATTAGCAGGAAAATCAAGGACGTTAAAGGCGAGGGTGAAATCCTCAATAACATCGGCAATGTGTATCGAACTTTAGGCCAGTACGAGAAGGCTCTGGAATATCATGACCAGGCCTTGGCTATTAGCAGGAAAATTAAGGACGTTAAAGGCGAGCGTTATCCCCTTACGAGCATCGGCATTGTGTATCGAACTTTCGGCCAGTACGAGAAGGCTCTGGAGTATTCTGAGCAGGCCTTGGCTATTAGCAGGAAAATCAAGGACGTTAAAGGCGAGGGTGCTAACCTTAATAACATCGGCATGGTGTATTGGGATTTAGGCCAGTACGAGAAGGCTCTGGAGTATTATGAACAGGCCTTGGCTATTCAGAGGAAAATCAAGGACGTTAAAGGTGAGGGTGAGAACCTCAATAACATCGGCGTTGTATATCTAAATTTAGGCCAGTACGAGAAGGCTCTGGAGTATTATGAGCAGGCCTTAGCTATTAGCAGGAAAATCAAGGACTTTAAAGGCGAGGGTATGAACCTCAATAACATCGGCAATGTGTATAAAGATTTAGGCCAGTACGAGAAGGCTCTGGAGTATTATGAGCAGGCCTTGGCTATTCGCAGGAAAATCAAGGACGTTAACGGCGAGGGTATGAACCTCAATAACATCGGCGTTGTATATCTAAATTTAGGCCAGTACGAAAAGGCTCTGGAGTATCATGAGCAGGCCTTGGCTATTCACAGGAGAAGCAAGGCAATTAAACATGAGGGTTTATTCCTTAATAACATGGGAGCAACCCTTCTTTATTCCGGAAAACTGACAAAGGCTGAAAAAAATCTAACTACTTCGATTCAAGTTTATGAATCCATCAGAGAAAAAGTCTACAGCGGAACTGAACGAACCGGATTTCAATCAACATTACCTCCTGTTTATGGAAACCTGGCAGCAACCCGTATTGCCCTTGGTAAACCCGAAAAAGCATTTGAATCCATCGAACGGGGCCGGGCTAAATCCTTCCTTGATTTATTGGGCACCCGGGAAGCCGGGTTAAAAAAAGAAAAAATAGGCCCGCTATCTGAACTTGAAAATAAACTGGCCTCTTTAAGGGAGAACCGGGTAAAACTTGCAGCCGGGCCCAAAGGTAAAAAAAAGCGATCAGCCGGAGCATCCCTGGATAATAAAATATCAGAACTGGATAAAAAGCGGCTTGATCTGATTGAACAGTTGAGACGAAAAGACCCTGAATTAGGTTCGCTTATAACCGTGTCTCCCCCCGGTTTAAAAGAAATACAATCCCTGCTTGCTCCTGGAACAGCCCTGGTTGAATATTTTCATAAGGGAGAATATAAAATTTCCGGAAAAAAACATAACCAACTCTGGATATTTGTCATCCACAAGGGGGGTATCCATTTTACGAAAGTGGATGTTTCCAAGGCTGATTTAGAGCAAGGTCTTGAAACATATGCGAGCCTTTTGGCTGAAGAAACTCAGGATTTGAAAAAATTGACCGCAGTAAATAATCAATTATATGAATGGATGATCCAGCCCATTGAACCAATTCAAAAGATCTTAACCAGTCATACCTTGATATTTGTGCCCTGGGGTCCCATGTTCAAGATCCCTTTTGCAGCCCTTGCGCCTAAAAACGGCAGACCCCTGGCAACTTTAAATAATATAGTCATGAGCCCTTCGGCAGGTATTTATCGATTTATTTCCAAAAAACAGGCCACAGGCAGAAGAAAAATATTTGCCCTGGGCAATCCTGATACTGCGCTTACGCCTTTGCCGGGCGCAGAAAGAGAGGTATCAAAGATAGGAGAACTCTTTGATACATCCATCATCAAAACCCGGGGTAATGCAACGGAAACCCTAATGAAAAATGGCTATGAGAGTCTTGGAAGGCCCGATGTAATCCATTTTGCAAGCCATGGTATCTTTAATGAAAAGGTGCCCCAACTGTCCCATCTGGCCCTGACACCTGATCAGAAAAATGACGGCAACCTTGAAATGCACGAAATTTTTGATCTTGACTGGAAGGGGGTGTCTCTGGTGACAATGTCTGCCTGTTCATCCGGCAAGGGAAAACTGGGTGCGGGAAATGACTTGGTGGGACTTACCAGGGGGTTCATGTTTGCCGGTGCCCCTGCGGTTCTCTGCTCGCTTTGGGATGTGGATGACGAGGCCACAAAAGCGCTTATGGTCGATTTTTACAAAAATTATATTGGCGGCATGAGCAGACCTGAAGCACTGCGCAGGGCACAGATGTCATTAATGAATACAAAAAAATGGTCCCATCCAAACTATTGGAGTGCATTTGTGCTGTTCGGAAGCTGGGAATAATAGCTAAGTAGCAGGATATAAATTTTTTCCCCTTGATACATCAAACAATTGCCTTGGTGATAGGTGTTATTCAAAATTTTAACAGGAAAAAATTTTCGTCCATGCACTTATGAGATTTTTTTATACATTGTATTCCTGCAGGTTATTGTATCTTCCCTGCTACCTGATTTATTGATAGCTGATTCAGTGTGATCAGACTCATACAATAAGGCACTTTCAAAACAGCGGGCCTGAGCGTAAAACAATATTTGAAGGAGGATTTTGACCTGGCTTCAAACAGATTTGAGATTAGAGGCTATGGTGAGACCCGGCCCCTTGTCTCCAATTATACAAATGAGAATAAGGCCATGAACCGCAGAGTTGAGTTTGTGAATGTACAAAAGCTAAAACTCGATGTTCAAGTTTTTTTAAACCTTTAATATGATTACGTAATACCACTTAGTTCCTTGAATAAATATTTTGTTGGCATGGTTTTTAATATATGGTAGTATCAATTGTTTATACTTTATTGATAATTTTGGGTCACAAAAAAACACCACCCACAAGCATAGTGTTTACAATGGTTGCACAAAAACTTGAACATCGAGTAAAAGGGTTCACCAAACAGATTGCCGATAGAAAGCGTTCAGGAAGCGGGGGATGCATTTGATATGCTTTATTGAAGACATAAGGGAGAAACATCAATGAAAACAGTTAAATATTTCAAGTTTTTTTAAAATGTTGTCCGTCTAAGACTTTCAAACGGAAAAGACTTTGATTTCACCATTTTGGGATAGTTATAGGAATTAAACAAAAAAAAATATGCCACCAAGGGTTACTTGCTCGTAAAGCGGTAACCTTATAATAATAACCATAACCAAGAGGATGTTAAATGAAAACTTTATTTGGAAAAACTATTTTTGTTTTATTTGTATTATTTTTGACTGGATGTGTTAGTTCTTCACCTCAAAATACTCAATCTGACCCTCAGAAATCTGAGATGTCGTGGGGAGAAGAAAAAATAGGCACTATGGATGACACAGGCCATATAGATTTGGCAGACAAAAATAGTAAGGGAACTCCCCAACAGTACGCCGGGACCTTTATAGTTTCCGTAGGGATGGGGGCAACAGAGGATGAGGCTATTCAATGGATTGAGAAGGGGGCGGCACTTGACCTCGTGGTGAGTGGCGGCACTATGCTGACCTCTGCAATTAAAAAAGACTACAAAAAGGCTGCTAATTTGATTGTTGAACGGGGAGCTAATGTTAACTTACAAAATGATGCTGGACGTTTCCCGTTATTTTATGCTGCCAGTTATTCCAATTTTGAAATTTCAAAGTTGCTTATTGATAATGGTGCAAATGTAAACCTTGTTGACAACAAAGGAAATAGTGCATTGTTAATAGCCACGCAGGCTCAAAATTCTGAGATAGTAAATTTGTTAATTAGAAACGGGGCAAATGTGAATGTCCGTACAAAACAAGGATTTACCCCGTTATTTGTCGCGTCTGGATTAAACTTATCTGAAATAGGCGAGGCATTGATTAAAGCAGGAGCTGATATCAATTATGTCGAGAGTGATTCCAACTACACTCCCTTGATAGTTGCCGTACGAACAGATGCTTTTGATATGGCAAAAATTCTTGTAAATGCAGGAGCCGACAAAATAAACAAGGATATTAACGGCAAGACGGCAATGGATCTGGCTCAGGAAAAGAATAGTACCAAAATGATCGCAATTTTGAAATAGTCAGAAATCAAACTTTAAGGCTCTCCTCAATGCCCGGCAAAGGGAGGAGAGTCCTAGGACCATTTGGCCAGGGGCCAATGGTCTGAATTGCACATCCAATGCCCAATGGACTCATTTTTTCCCCATGAGAAAAGAGGCTGCGATGCCATAGATGAAATAGGGATTCTTCCCATGTTCAAAGGGGTTCTGTGTCATGACCACTGGAAACCCTACTTTAAATATGATTGTCAGCATGCCCTTTGCAATGCACATCACTTGAGGGAGTTACAAAGAGCCTGGGAACAAGACGATCAAAAATGGGCAAGAGACATTATTCGTTAGGCTTGTTGCAAAAGAGCCGCACTCAAACAAAATCCCCACACCTTTAATGTTCATCACTGTATTGCCTCAACTGTAATGAAATATTTGACCTATTTGAACTTAACATTTTTTAAATATTGTCGATATTCTGCTACAGTGAGCGGTAAAACAATGAGCCTTGGAGAAAATTTATTTTCACATATCAATTTGTTATCACATGTAAGAAAATAAACTTTATTACCCTCAAAAGATCCTTTAATCGTATTGTCACTAGTAATACTATAAAAAGTTTCCGTATTAAGTATTGACGATTCATAACTTTTATCATATGAAATTTCTAAAGTATTATTTCCTTTTAAAATTTCATAGGCTAATGAGCACTTAACCTTCTTTCCGTTTATGGTCTCAATTTTAAGGTCACCTTGACAAACGGAAATTTTGGATTTTATGGCTTCTAATTCAGAAATATTAGCTACTATTAAAGAAATTTCATCAGGTTCATGTTTTCCTTCATAAACCTTTATTACTTTTGATTTAAGTCTACAGTTTGTATTATAAATAACTTTGTTTAAATTTGGATCTTTAGCAAGGCCTACGAAAATACCTAGTTTTTTGAAGGAGTTATCACAAACATTATATCCTTTTGAGTTTAAATATTTAAACCAATCCAATTTATCCTTTGTTTCACCGATATATTTTTTATTATTTTTTAAAAATTCGGAAGCATTTATTAATTTACCTTTATTTTCATTATTCGTATCATTAAACGCTTGAAATATCATCAATGTCTGAAACCCATTAATTTCACTTCGATAAAAGCTATGAATCATAAAATAATTATACCTTTTTTCTAAAGTAAGTTCTGCACATCTGTAGAGAGTATAAAATCCAGTTGTATAGCTACCCGTTACCATTGTGGACTCAAAGTAGGCCCAAAATATTGAATCAAGCCCATCTCGATCATGAATCTTCCCATCTTTATAACCTAACATGTTCGTGCCAACAGCTTCCCATGGTGTATAAGCTGTTTGCATAAAACCACATCCACTTAAAACAAAAATCAATGCAATAAAAATACCTGATAAATAATTAATTGATCTTTTCATTTCATTCTCCACTTTAACAAATAATTTATTGTTCCTTGTGCTTTTCTCCATACATTTCCGGCAGGTTATCCGCCATGCTGTAGGATGAATTTTATCCATACCAGTTTTGACAGATATGTCAAAGGCAAGATCCAGTATCCAGTCACACACCTCCTTTTCCTTGCGTTTGTTGTATCGCAGCCACTTGCCATTGAAGCAACATTGGCAAGCGTTTTTCCCTTTAAACTTTCGCCTTGGTTTATGATTGAGGTCATGGATGCCAAGTTTGCCAAGAAGAGAGGCCTCCCTTGCGGTTTCCGATTTGAGTTAGGATGTCTCATAGATGCTTTTATTTCTCCCTGGGTGACTTGTCCCCTTTTTGAGTACAACCTGCAATGGTAGGAAAACACCGAATTTTAAATATTGTTGCTGTGTACCATATCCTTCGTTATCTTTCAATTGCCTGCTCAGGGTATAGCAGGATGACTTCATTCTATAATTCGATTGTCAAATTCATTTACTTATCCTTACATCTCGTTTGGTATAATAGCCGGGATATTATTATCAGTATCAGCCTTTTTTCTTAAACCTCTTGATTTGGTCAAGTAGCCAGAGGGAACTTCTCCCTCAGGCTCTCACAGAACCGTACGTGAATCTCTCGATTCATACGGCTCTTATTGTTCAATCGATGGTTCAATTTTAAATCACCAGCGAACATATGCCGGGCTCACGGTGTGCGATTCTTCCCAGCCAACGTGTTGCTCTCCAATTCATGAAATTTAAACCGTTTCTTTTGACTTTGCTTTTCCCAATCAGTGTTAAGGCACGATAAAACAATTAAATCTTTGGTAGTATCTTCGACTTCCACCTTAAAATCAGCAACATCAAGTGGCCGATTTTTTTCAGCAAATCCTTCTATACTTTGCGAACGTCCGGCAGATGGGCCTTCAAACTCTATTCCTTTTTCCGCTGCTTTCAGAATAGATTCTCCATTTACAAACCCTGCATCTCCGTATAAAGCCTTGGGCTTGAATTCGTTTTTTTCTAAACGGGTTTCAATTTTATCGATTTCGACTGCATCTGCATGCCCAGCTGCCTCCAATGGAACATCAGTTATATATTGAACATCATTATCAGGATCACAAGTTTCAGTAAGAAATCCTTTATGTCCAGTGACTACCTGAATTTTTTTACCTTGCCGGGAAATTTAAACAGGATACTTGTGTCGTTTGTGTTTAAGCCCATAAATCCCCTAATGAAAACCGTATAAATTATTAATAACTATGATTGCATTATACACCATGTGCGTGGCGATTGGGCACACCAGCCATCGGGTGCGATGAAAAGAAATAGCTGTTGCTATCCCCAGAACAAAAACCGGGAGAACGGATATTGGGGGATGCACAAAGGCAAAAATAGCTGAACTTGCCACAGTTGCAGCCCAGCAGGGGAGAGTCCTTAACATTCCCCGGAATAAAAGCCCTCGAAAAAGAAATTCTTCAAATAATGGCGCAACAATTACAATCAAAAGTATCATCAAAATGGGCGAATCTCTTAACCATACAGAAGCCTGAGGCATGATGTCGTTTTTATAGGATTGAAAAACGTCAACATTTCGGAGCAACCACAAATAGGCAAGTCCGATGACACCTGCACAAACACCCCATTGCACTCCTTTAAAAACAGCCGTATAAAATTTCATTCCAATATCATTGCGCCTGATCCCAAGTTGCCTAAAAAGATTTTTCATCCGATTTCTCCATAGAATATACAGGGTCATCGGGGCAACCAGAACACCGGCAATGAAATAGGCAATAACATATTCCCTCGGGCCCACGGGAATATCATTAATAAAAGAGGCTATTGTTAGACTCAGTCCGTTAATTGTAAAAAAGGCAATGGCAGCGAACATACCGTCGCTCATCTCCAGTTCCGGTTTTGGTTTTTGCGAAGGGGACAGCAAAAATGGAGTCCTGTCCCTTACTTTCTGCCATATGGATAAGGCAAGAAAGGTTGAAAGAATGATCTGACCGGTTTTTGTCCAGGCGGAAGACGTATAAATGGCCTGAAGGAACATCCCTGAAAAAATTACGAATAAATAGCTATATCCAAGGCTCATCCTTTTTTGGGGTTCGATCTCAAGGGGGTCTGTGGCAAAAATGCCGAGACCGGCTGCAATAAAAACATGGATGATGACTCCTGCAATCACCATAGAGGCATCTGCCAGCATTGTCATGTTCGGGTGAGGATTAAGACATGCTGCCAGGATGAGTATGGCAATGGGGTAGATAAGATATACCCCGCACCAGATTATGGTCTTCCTCATAAGAATAGAATCAATTGGCTTGTTGAATGTGAAAAGTAGCCATAATGACTGTCTCTCAATATTTAGAATTGAAAACGCCCCATAGAGCATTGCGTAAGCACTGATTATAAAACTTGTGGTTGCCGCATACCGGAAGTTCGTCACAATGCTATCAAAAGCGCCTTCAATAACGATCATATTCAATCCCACAACAAAAAAAGGTACGACAAATATTTGAACCATCAAATTTCGATCACGCATAATGAGCTTTAATTCCATCCAGGCAACTCCTTTTACTAACCTGGATTTCATTTTTTTTCTGTTGGTTTTTTTACTGGTTAGACTTTTGCCTGTACCAGGACGTGATTCAGATATGAAGCCATTTCTTACCAGTCTTGCAGACGCTTTTATACAAAGATATTCAACAAGAACCCCCATAAACAGCACGCCCACAATATTTAATGAGAGCGTCTCCCTGCACAAAAGTGCCGGAACTGAAGATGGTAAATAAAGGATTGCAGAAGGGGCACTAAGCGTCCATTTGAAAAACCAATCAGGCAAATGGGGAGAATATGCAGGTACCATGGCAAAAAACAAAGAAAGTGTACCGATGATTGTGCACATTGCCTGAATATTATTTATCTGTTTTTGGTTAAAGCTCATTCGAGTCCATGTTTCAAAAAAGATTCGCAAACAAGACAATAAGATGCAAAGATATATTGTCATTGCGAAAGCCGGAAATACAGATTTCCACAAATAGCCTGAAGACCAGAAGATGGTGGTGAAAAAAGGAAATAAAATTAAAAAAGCAGCGATGTTAACTGAATATTCCATTGATTTTAATATGAATATTGTTTCAGATGTCGCAGGAAATGTGGCAAGCCATTCAAAATCCCAACCTACCTGGCTCAGGTTAACAGTTGATTTGCCAAGTGAAAGAAAAAAAATCGCAAAAAATACCATGGCTGATATTATACCAATCCCCATTACCATGGCTGTTTCATTTTCAGGCATGGGCCATAGATCCGGTGAAGGCCAAAATCTTACTGAGCTTCCTGAGCCGGAAAAATTTATATCTGGATTACTTCTTGTGCTTTCCTCTGACAGTGTTGCATTGACAGAAACATTTTTATCCAGTTCACCTGCCAGATTCTCCACAAACGTGACCGAAATATTCATGGCTGTTATGGTCAGGCTAAAGAGCAAAAAGACCAGGAACAATCCGCTACCATATTTTTTTCTGGAAGAGGCGACTCTCTTTTTTTTCTTTCGTTTGAACAGTGCCGAAAAGGAACCTGAAATGCGATTTACATTTCTCGTAACTGTCATCCGGATAAAAATTCTAACCATTTTATTCATGGAAATGGGTAAACAAGTCATTAACTCTTTCCCTTTACACCAAACGTTTCGGTTGTTGAAGTGACTGAAAAAAAGATTTCTTCCAGGGAACTGTTTTCTGTACAGGTGGACATCAGCTCATTGATACTGCCCAGCGCCGCTATTTTTCCGTTATAAAGAATCCCTGTCCTTGTGCACAGTTTTTCGGCCTCATCAAGGAGGTGTGTACTGTAAAATATGGATTTGCCTGCTTTCGCTTTCTCCTGGATAATGGTTCTCAGTGCACGTGTGGCATATGGATCAAGCCCATTGGTGGGTTCATCCAATATTAGAATATCAGGGTCATGGATCAATGCAAGGATTGTGGCCAGCTTCTTTTTCATACCTTTTGAATAATTCATTGCATACTCATCCAAATCATTATCCATTTCCAGGCGGTGGGAAAGAACACGGGTCTGTTCTTCAATTATCTTTAAAGAAAGACCCCGCATTTCACCCGCATATCGGATGATCTCACTACCTGTCAGGTAGTCATAAAAGATAGGATCATCCGGGACATACCCTACATGTTGCATGATTTTGTGTCTGCCGGAGAAACAGTCAATACCCTTTATAAATGCTGTCCCTGAAGTCGGTTGCAGTATGCCTGTCAACATTCGAATCGTTGTTGTCTTTCCTGCGCCATTGGGCCCAAGTAAAGCAAATATTTCGCCAGGTGATATATCCAGTGTAAAGTTTTTAACTGGGCTGAATTCACCGTATTGCATTCTAAGTTTATTTGTTGAGATCATTGTCACCCATCCTTGAATGAATCTTTTTTATCATGTTACGCTTCCTTTTCAGTGAATTGCGTCGGATTTATATGAAAAAGCAGGTACTGGGTACTGGGTTCTGGGTGCTTGCAACGTCAGCTTTTTCATGATTCGTTGTGTCCGCCAGGACATGGCCGTTACATGGAAATTTACTTGGTATAGGGATAAGCGACTTGTCTGTGAAAGCTCTTTGACGCTTTAATTTGTTTATACGGACAGTTCAAAAGAATGAACACCGGAAACAAGTCTGATCCCATTGGCCCACCAATAATGACGAGTGGCAGATGGTATGATCAAGCCCGAAAAAAGACAGACATCCCTCTTTTTTTTTCATAACAAGGAAATGAATTCAGCAGATGTCCGTATAAAAGAAGGTAAGAGCAGAATTAAATATTTTAATGATGTTGTAGTGCAACGGCTGGGTATCCAGATGGTTGAGAAGTGTCTCCAGAGGGTTTTCCGGGAGAGGATGCCATTCTTGCTCAATTTCACTTTTGTAAAGTGTCTTCTTGGTATACCTGCAGGGAATCTCAGTGACGGGTTTGATTTTTAGAAGAAACATATCAAAAGTGCCTTTAAAGCGTTTTTGTATCATGAATATTGTTTCCAGCAGATCAGATCATATAATTTTTCGGCCCATTCCCCCAGGTTGGAAATGGCTTTGGGGAAACGTAACCGACCGTTTTTTTGTCGTAAAAAGTCGATGGCAAAATTATTTGAACAGGTGGTAATAAATGTGGTGATTTTACTTTTTTTACTTTGATGTTTTTTTAGGACAAGAAAATTATTTTCCCGTAACTTATCCAGGATGTAATTGAAACAGGCCTGTTGCCCGTTTTCGTCAAAAAAGAACTTTTTAGACGTACGATCAATGATGTCAAGATGTTCTTTGGTGGATAAAATTTGCTGAGGGGTCATGGATCAGCGTCTTTTGGTTTTTGGGTTTAAAGGAGAATTCCATTGAACAAAATACCAGGCCCCATGTTGCAGGTGCCCTCTTCTTTTGATACCATATTTTCTTTTTCGATTGATAATCATTTGCTATACTAAAAAACAGGGGTTTAATCAAGGCCCTAAAAATGGTGGCTTAAAGGAGATCTAAATATGCGATACATTCTTGTCCTGGGACTGAGCTTGATTCAGATAATTGCTTTTTCCGGCATCTCCTGTGCCGAAAATCGCACGGCCCTGGTCATCGGAAATGGCACCTATGCCTCCTATAAACCCCTTCCCAATCCGGTGAATGATGCCAATGACATGGCCGACCTCCTCACCGACCTGGGATTTGATGTGATCCGTGAAATCAATGCAGACCGCCGCACCATGGTGGATGCCATAAACCGATTTGGTAATAAACTTTTCAAATCAGAAGTGGGCATATTTTATTTTGCGGGTCATGGTATGCAGATCCGAAAGATCAATTATCTTATTCCGGTGAACACCGCAATGGCATCAGAGGCCGATGCCGAGTATGAATGTGTTTATGTAAAAAGGGTTCTTGACAAGATGAAGGAGTCTGGGACCTGCCTCAATATTATCATCCTGGATGCCTGCCGGAACAACCCCCTGCAAAAACAACTGCAGTCCACGGCCCCCAGTCGGGACATCGCCAGAAAGGAGATGCCGCCGGGGCTTGCCCAGATGAGTGCGCCGCCGGGGTCCATTATTGCTTATGCGACCTCTGAAGGGGCTACGGCCAGTGATGGCAGGGGAAGAAATGGTGTGTATACCAGTGCCCTGCTTAAAAATTTGAAAAATCCATCCTTTACGGTTCAGCAGGTGCTCAACACGACAGGGCTTGACGTTATGGAAAGAACCTCCGAACAGCAGATTCCCTGGACATCGTCCACACCGATTCCCCCATTTTATCTTGCCTCGGGCTCCACTGTGGTGGAGGATAGTACTAAATTAAATGTCGGTGTTAGCGGTCATGGTGTATTTGAATGGTATGCGACCATTAGTGGTGGTTTAAGCATGGATGGTTCAGGAGATAATTCCCCTACCGCTAAAGCTTTAGCAAAAGTAATTACCGATCCATCTCTTAAGCTAAACAGTCTTGCTAGATCAGTGCGAAATATGGTTTTAACGGAAACCAATGGCTATCAAGTGACTGCGTGGGAGGATTTAATAATCGGAGAGGATATTTCTTTAGCAGAAGATATTGGCCGGATAAAAATATCCATAGTTATAGCTAATGCGAATTACACTCAGGTACCCAGTCTTGAAAATCCAATTAATGATGGAAAATTAATAGGAAAAAAATTGGAAGATATTGGATTTGAAGTCACTTATTTATTTGATAGCGATCGCATAGAGACAGAAAAAGAGTTTTCAAAGATCATAAAAAGATTAGGTAAGCTAAAAAAAGAATATGTATTTGTTCTGTATTATGTAGGGCATGGTATTGAGGTTAGCGGTGATTCTTATCTAATTCCAGTAGATGCTAGAATAGACGATGTGGATGATGTGAAGTTTGAAGCCTTTTCTTTTCGCAGAATAAAGAAAATGTTAGGATCTTTTAGTAATAGGGGGTATCAAGTTTACTTTCTTGATACAGATAGAAATAATCCATTCGCAACCAATTTTAGATAAAAATCTCTTGAGGAAAATAAGAGCCTAACACTCAAATCAGGCACGCCAAAAAGTGAAAGGTAAAACAAAAATGTCATCTGAGCTGATCACTATTAATAGAGTAAGGACTTGTGAAGGATTGGAGATGCTCTTAGCTCTGGTTCCCCCCAATATTCCAAGCATAGGCATAGGGCTGATAGAGGAGCAAATCATCGGAAAGTTATTGGATACTCGTCTTGGCGCAGATGGTAGCCCGAACCTAATTCCCGAGAATTTTTCTCGGAATGCCACTTTTGTTGAATTTATGCACGGTGTCATAAACCATTATGGGTTTCGCTGTCCAGGCATGTTGGAACGGGCAAAAAACAACAGGCCTATCGGGATTGTAGATCTTCGATGTCCTGAAAACGAGACACCCACTGCTGAGGATATCGTTGGAGTTTTTTATGTGGAAAATGGTGCAATCTCTTCCTACAAGCCCAATCCTAAGCACCGAGTGTTTTCTTCAAGGGGTTTTTTTCGGTTGCCTCCGCCATTCGACAGTGCGTTTCTTCACGAACTTGCGTTATTAATTAATGACAATGGGCAGAACCATGATGCCTAATAACCCCATCTTCTCAGGATAGCCCATCTGAGTCATAATAGGCCAACTTTACCATAAAAGGAGGCTTATTCAAGCACTAAAGAGTCTTAAGTTTGGGGCTTGATCATAACGTCGGCCACCTTGTGGTTGGATTTTAACAGCAAGAAAATAAGCACTTTCATTCCAAGGGCAGAATAGGGGACAGACCACGTTTAATTTTATGAAATAAATGAGTCTGTTGATTTAAAGGCGATTTCAGTCTGGTTCGATTTTGTTGGCACAAAATATAGCAATTAACTGAACCAACACACATCATATGGACTGGAGTGATGCCTGAAATATGAAAATCGCGAATTAATCAACAGGCTCATAAATAAATATTCAGACAAATGGCTCACATAGTCCAAAGAGGGAAGAATCGTCAAAACCCGGAGAAACAAATGGTCGGACAAATAATAAAGTTAAAAACGTGGTCTGTCCCCTATTCTTCTCGAAAATTAATTAAAAAATAAATTTTGAAAGGATCAGCATGGAAAAACAAAAATCGAAAAATTCACTCCAATTCAATGGACATCTGTCTTACGCCGTCACTTATTTTCCTCCCAACAAATCAAAAAATCAGGACAGCTGGTTTGCAGATGATTCCAAAGGGTTGTATCTGGTTGCAGATGGCACCGGAGGTGCGCGTAACAGCGAACTTGCCAGCCAACTTGTGGTACAAACGATCCCGGAATTAATTCTTCATGATCACCTGGAGAGAGTCGATGCAAAGCCACCGGATCTAATCCGAAATGCAATACGGAAAATCGCCATAAAACTGCACGATCAAGGCAAGGCAGATAGCACTTTGGCGAAAATAGCAACAACCCTGACCTTGCTTTTACTGCATCAACAAAAATACTATTTTGCCAACGTGGGAGATAGCAGAGGTTATTTGTTCCGCAATGGTCATTTGCAGCAAATTACCGACGACCATTCCGTTGCCTTTGAACAGTATAAGTGTGGTGCTATTTCTAAAGATGCTATCCAAAGCCATCCCAATCAAAGGCTGTTGACTCGATGTCTGACAGCGGCCAAGGATTTTACGCCGGTTGAAATTTTCCAGGGGGAAATCCAATCCAATGATCTTTTTCTGCTCTGCACAGACGGCCTTTCCAAGGAAGTTACAGATGTGGAAATTGAAGTCTTATTGAACCTTTCCGGTTCTGATAAAGAGATTCCCGGTCGCCTGCTTGAAAAGGTGGTCTCTGGCAAAGGCAAGGATGACACTACAATTATTGCAATATGGGGTGTGGATAAATAGGTAGAGAAATAGGGGACAGACCACGTTTTCTTGATCATAGTGCCTGTCTCCCATTTGCTGGTCTAAGAATCTAATTTCCCGCAGGAATCAACTCCCCCCGGGCCGCCGTTTTCACGCTAATGGTCATCTGGGCCGCCGGACCGGAGTTGCTGGGACGTGGGGTCTGACCGAAAGCGCCGATTAAAACCGGTAAAGGATAGAGAATGAAAGAGTCTTATGGTGAAGGTTTAGCAAAGCACACCAGCCTCGAGTCATGCGGCAATTGCAGTAATGCCGTGGCTGAAGCGTTGACAGAGGGAAGCACAGGCGGGCTATTGAGCTCCGAAATCACCAACTTTCGGGTGCCGACCACGTGGTCAGTTTGGGAAGGCAACACGAGCTGTAGCGTTATGCGAGCTATAGATCGACCCGGCGGAGTCGAAGAACTTGGCATGTGTGGACATTCTTTACGCGGGAATCGGGAGATCCGTGAGTTTTCCTTAGTATGAGGAGGAACGGCCAGTGAAGGTGAAAACCGTACGACTGGTATGAACTGCTTACGGAAGTCGGACAGCCTAATAGTATCTAAGATGCCTTTGAACAAAATACGTGACAACAAGCGTATGGCGGAGGAGGCGGAGAAAAGTGGGCTGACCAAGGGGAATCTGTCGAGCAAAACAGGGGCCGGACACAGGGCCGGGAAACCTTGTAACGTGAGTTTTGCAAGATACGGCAGGCAGTAAATTCGTCTGTGCGTCATTACCAGAGGTAGGAGCCCAGTGCGGTAGTTCCGCATGCTTGGGATCTGTGCGGGGGGTGCCGGGAAACCGGCATACCTACCGCGACCTCCTAAGTGATTAATATTAAACAAAATAAATCCAAAAACAACCTGTTTTTAGGTCTTAGAGTATCCATTTTACCCCCAAAAACATCTTTCTAAGGGATATTGGGAATCTGTTTTTAGGCACTGCTATAGTTCTGTTGTAAAGAGCAATATCTGTTGTGTCTTTTTATGATACGCATGTTTTTGTGTCGCTGATGCTGGCTTCAAATAAGAGCATCCAAGCCCTTTCTTTCCATAATGTCCAACAACTTCCTTGATGCTCCAGCAGGTTTTTTATTTCCTTGTTCCCACTTTTGAACTGTTGAGGGGCTGATATTAAAAATACTGGCAAGAGCAGCCTGATCAAAGCCTCAGCCTCCAATAACACAAGCCTGACCCCATTGGCCAACCAATTATGACAATTGGCCGATGTTATGATCAAGCCCGAAAAAAGACAGGCATCCCCTTTTTTTTTCATGACAAGGAAATGAATTCTGCAGATGTCCGTATAAAAGAAGGTAAGAGCAGAATTAAATATTTTAATGATGTTGTAGCGCAACGGCAAGCTTAAGCCACTGCGACACAAATCTTAATATAAGGGCCGCCGAGGCCCTGAGTGAGGCAACATGAGCAAATGGATGAAATATATTTTATGGTCAAAAGAGATCCAACCCCGGGATGACGGGCACATCAGTCTTGAAGACCTGGCATCTCTAATGGATGGAAATCTCCCCGTTGAACAACGACGTAAATTTATGGCGCATATCAACCAGTGCAGACACTGTTTTGACACCATGGCCCAGACATTGAAAGATCTTTCGGACTCTTCCGGGGAGATAAATAATGCAGTAAATGCTTTTGCAAAGGATGATAAAAAGGATGCAACACCGATACAGCCTTGGTGCGGTGGCGGACGTCTCAGACAGCATAAAATAAGGTACACCATCGCCGCCTCGGTGATTTTTATTGTCATGATCACAGGAGCACTTGTTTTCAAACAGCACAATGCCCCCCCAAGTGAAATATTGGTGGCATCGCTGACCCTGGATCAGCAGTTTAAGAGTGTCCTCATGGAAAACAATAACCTGAAATGGAACAGTTCAGAGAGAATAGACCGGCTGGCCGGACTGCTTCGGCAAAAAGGGTTGAATATAAAATCGGTGAAGAGCGTTGTGATATCCGCCCCCTACTATCCATCTAAAAGTTTTTTAGGACCTGTGGAAGCATTGGAAATCAGAATAGAAAAAGGGGTGGTCTATCTCAAGGTGGTGGAAAAATAACCACAAGGGCAGTTTAGATGTGTCCAATTCCCTCTGCCAACAGGGCTTCTTTGAACTTCAACAGGCTTTTTTTCACTCTTTTGTGTGCGGTGGAGGGGCTTATCCCTATGAGGGGGGCGGCCTGGTTTACGGAAATATCATCCCCATAAACCAGTTTGATTAACACCTGATCTTCGTCGGACAGGGTTTGGGTGATGTCAGCAATGACCCTTGCCGCTGTCAAACGTCGCTGGGTATCCAGATGGTTGAGAAGTGTCTCCAGAGGATTCTCCGGGAGGGGATGCCATTCTTGGGGAATTTCACTTTTGTAAAGTGTCTTCTTGGTATACATGCAGGGAACCTCAGTGACGGGTTTGATTTTTAGAAGAAACATATCAAAGGTGCCCTCAAAGTGTTTTTGTATCATGAATATTTCATAGGCATCTTCCCATGAATATTGTTTCCAGCAGATCAGATCATATAATTTTTCGGCCCATTCCCCCAGGTTGGAAATGGCTTTGGGGAAACGTAACCGACCGTTTTTTGTCGTAAAAAGTCGATGGCGAAATTATTTGAACAGGTGGTAATAAATGTGGTAATTTTACTTTTTTTACTTTGATGTTTTTTTAGGACAATAAAATTATTTTCCAGTAACTTATCCAGGATGTAATTGAAACAGGTCTGTTGCCCGTTTTCATCAAAAAAGAATTTTTTAGACGTACGATCAATGATGTCAAGATGTTCTTTGGTGGATAAAATTTGCTGAGGGGTCATGGTTCAGCGTCTTTTGGTTTTTGGGTTTAAAGGAGAATTCCATTGAACAAAATACCAGGTCCGATGTTGCAGGTGCCCTCTTCTTTTGATACCATCTTTTCTGTTTCGATTGATAGTCATTTGCTATACTAAAAAACAGGGGTTTAATCAAGACCCTAAAAATTGAGGCTTAAAGGAGGTCTAAATATGCGATACATTCTTGTCCTGGGGCTGAGCTTGATTCAGATAATTGTTTTTTCAGGCATCTCCTGTGCCGAAAAGCGCACGGCCCTGGTCATCGGAAATGGCACATATTCCTCCTATAAACCCCTTCCCAATCCGGTGAATGATGCCAATGACATGGCCGACCTCCTCACCGACCTGGGATTTGATGTGATCCGTGAAATCAATGCAGACCGCCGCACAATGGTGGATGCCATAAACCGATTTGGTAACAAGCTTGTCAAATCAGAAGTGGGTATATTTTATTTTGCGGGTCATGGCATGCAGATCAGAAAGATCAATTATCTTATTCCGGTGAACACCGCACTGGCATCAGAGGCAGATGCCGAGTATGAATGTGTTTATGTAAAAAGGGTTCTTGACAAGATGAAGGAGTCTGGGACCCGCCTCAATATTATCATCCTGGATGCCTGCCGGAACAACCCCCTGCTAAAACAACTGCAGTCCACGGCCCCCAGCCGGGAGATCGCCAGAAAGGAGATGCCGCCGGGACTTGCCCAGATGAGTGCGCCGACGGGGTCCATTATTGCTTATGCTACCTCTGAAGGGAAAACGGCCAGTGATGGCAGGGGGCGAAATGGCGTGTATACCAGTGCCCTGCTCAAAAATTTAAAAAATCCATCCTTTACGGTTCAGGAGGTTATCAACCAGACAGGGCTTGACGTCATGGAAAGAACCGCCGGACAGCAGGAGCCCTGGACATCATCCACACCGATTCCCCCATTTTATCTTGCCTCGGGTTCCACTGTGGTGGACGAGTCCTTGGTGGGAACTGTTCTGCCCGAAACCGGATGTCTCAGGGTAAACAGTCAGCCATCCGGGGCGAAGATTTTGTTGAATAACAGCTTTAAAGGGCATGCCCCCATTGATATCACGGGTGTGGCCCCGGGGGAGTATGAGGTTGTGGGCAGTCTGAATGGATATATCTCCCAGGAAAAGAAAGTGCGTGTAAACAGCGGTCGAAGGGCCATGGTGACCCTGTATCTTGATCCTGTGAAAACCAGGGCCAGGCTGTTTGTCACCCCCAATCCAACCGATGCCAGGGTTCGCATAATGAACATCCCTGATAAGTATTATAATGGCATAGCGCTTGATCCCGGTCGGTATGAGGTTAACGTCTCCTCCACTGGATATATTACAAAGACCCAGTGGGTTGATATCAGTGCTTCCGGGGTTGCCTCCGGGGGTATTGATCTTTATGTGGAACTGGAAGAAGATCTGAATCAAGGTCAGGAGCCAGGCCCGGGGAAGGGTCCAGATCCTGGTCAGGTGTGGAAAGACCCCGTCACCGGTATGGAGTTTATCTGGGTACCTGGCGGTGAATTTATGATGGGCAGCAGTGAGGGTTCGTCAGATGAAAAACCGGTTCACAAGGTGCACCTGGATGGGTTCTGGATGGGAAAATATGAAGTAACCAATGGCCAGTACCGCCAATATAAGTCCAGCCATGACAGTAAATCCTATAAAGGTGTCAGCCTGAACGGTGACAGACAACCTGCAGTTTATGTAAGCTGGGATGATACCCAGGGGTTTATTAAGTGGCTGAATAAAAAGACAGGAAACACCTTTGCCCTGCCCACCGAGGCCCAGTGGGAGTATGCGTGCAGGGCCGGTTCGACGACCCAAAGGTTCTGGGGAGATAGTCCTGACCGTGCCTGTAAATATGCTAATGTGGCAGATCAAGCAGCAAAACAGAAATATAATCCTTTGACTGTACATAATTGTAATGATGGTTTTCCTTTTTCAGCCCCTGTGGGGAGTTTTCAGCCTAACAATTTTGGTCTTTATGATATGCTTGGCAACGCATGGGAGTGGTGCGAAGACATATATGCAGGTGATGCCTATAGAAAACACGGTAGTAATAATCCCATATATGCACAGAGCGGGTCCTACCGGGTGTTCCGCGGCGGCAGCTGGCGCGGCCGCCCAGCCCACGTTCGCTGCGCCTCTCGCCTCAGTTACCCCCCGGGCTATCGGTACGCCGCTTGGGCTTTCGTTTGCTCAGGACCAATTAGTTTATAGGTTTTTTACTTTTTTACCTTTTGTAGGAAACTCTGACGAAACCATGGTTTCTAAACTCATAAAAAAAGGTTGAAAGTTTCAGGTAACAAAAACCATGAAAGATATGTAAACGCTTGGAAAGCGTGATACTATTTTAGGATGATGCGAAAAAATGGAATTAACGAGGGCGGTTGCGTTTTATGGTGGTGAGGAGCCGCGTAGCAAGGCTCCACCACCATGAAACAGCAACCGCCATTCCATTGGGGTATTGAATTTTTTTATATGAAACTCCGTCTAAAACGCTGTAATAATTAGAGTTTCATTTTTCGTTGTGGCTGGTGGTTGCAGCCATGTGGGTTATAAGAAAGTCCCAGCAAACCAAGAGGGTCTTTGAATTTAGACGTGGGGTCTGTTAGACGTGGGGTCTGACCCACTTAAATGATTAATATTAAACAAAATAGATATAGAAACAACCTGTTTTTAGGCCTTAGAAGATCCATTTTACCCCCAAAAACATCTTTCTAAGGGATATTGGGGAGAGATAATAATTCAAAGATGCAGAAATCCACAAGCATATTTTTACACATCAATAAAAAAAGGGAGCAGACCATTTTTTCGAGTCATGACCAGAGCACAAATTCCATTTTTCCATTTTTTGATTAGAGGACTACATATGAGATGTTTTTTCATCATTTATCTTGTTTTAATGCATGCAATGTTTTTCCCAGGAATTTCATCTGCTGAAAGACGACCGCCCTTGTAATTGGATACGGTGCATAAAAATCAGCGCCTCTCGCCAATCCAGTCAACGATGCAAAAGCCATGAAGAAAGTCCTTGAAAAGGTGGGCTTCGATGTCATCTACGAATTTGATGCAAACAAGGGTACCATGCTGAAGGCCATTGACAGTTTCAGTGATAAGCTTAAACGATCGGATGTGGGGCTTTTTTATTACGCCGGCCATGGGGTTCAAATCAACCAGGAGAATTTTCTTATCCCCACCCGGGCACATATCACCTCGGAGACAGATGTTGAATATGCGGCCCTTGCAGCAGGCCGGGTGCTTGGAAAGATGAATTCTGCAGGTGTCCGTATAAAGAATAGTAAAAGCAGGATTAAATATTTTAATGATGTTGTAGCGCAACGACAGGCTTAAGCCACTGCGACACAGATCTTAGTAAGTACCCGATAAAAAATAATCATGTTTTTCAGCATTCTAACCTTTTGATATGTTTAAATAAAAAAAATTAGAATGCCGAATTTTATATCTTCGGGTACTTATAAGGGTATAATTTTTTCGGCCCATTTCTCCAGCTGGTAAATTGCTTTGGGGAAATGGGGCTTGGTCATAACATCAGCCCGTCGTCATAAACAACTAAAAACGTGGTCTGTCCCCAATTTGCCCCAATTTGCCCAATTTGATTTAAGGAGGAAGCAATGAAAAAAAACAAAGGCTTTACACTGATTGAACTGATGCTTGTAGTAAGTATTATAGGTATTCTGGCAGGCATCGCTATTCCAAATTTTTTTACGTATGAACTTAGAGCATACCGGTCTGAAGGGTTCGTTCTGGTAGATTCAGTGAAAAAAAATATCAATGAGTTCTTTGATTATCGTGGATTTCTTCCCCGCAACAACGAACAAGCCGGTGTCCCTGCTCCTGATCACATCAAAGGAAAATATGTTAAGCGCATAACCGTTACCAATGGTATTATTTCAGTTGATTTTAAAAAAATAAACTCAAACATATCCGGCCAGGATGAAATTGACCCCATTGTCCTGACCCCTGCCATTTCCAAGGAAAACCCCACAGCACCGTTGATCTGGAAGCTTGAAAAAGTCTGAAATATCATGAATCAGGTAAAGGGAGTGTAAAATGATTTTTGAAATTATAAAAACAAAATCATATCAATATATTTTGAATCTATTATTTTCCATTGGCATCATTGCCATATTGGTTGTAATTTGTTTTTCTTACTATGAGAAAAACATATATAAGGCCAAGCTTACGGGCATCTCAGGAATTTTTTCTTCTCAAAAAACAGATGTGATGCTCCATCTTGCACATAACGGTGTTTTGCCGGAGAACGAAGAACAGATCTTGCGCTCAAACCCAGACTTTAAAGATCAAAACAAGGGCTTATATGGAAAACCCATAAAGAACTACATCCGAAATGGGGCCATCACTTTTCAGTTTGAATCCAATTCCCAAGGCAAACTAAACGGCAAGAAAATTACACTCAGACCCGCTATCCCTGTGGATGATCCCATGGGACCGGTCTGCTGGGTTACAACAAAACAAAAGACCATCAAAGGATGGCAGATTCAAGGCGTTGATGAAAGCAACACCCCCAGTGAATATCTTCCAAGAGAACTGACATTGAGACAATAAGGCAGTTATTAGCTAACGCCGAGTAAGGGAGTTCGTAATAATAAAACTTCCCATTTTTAACTATTTTGATCAAATAACAGGGAGTGAAAATGATACTCAACAGACTTTCAAATGATGCCATCAGCATGTTCTACCGACAGATGGGTACCATGCTGACATGCGGCATACCGCTTCAAGAAGCTATCTTAACATTAAAGGATGATCAGCAAAATCCTGCTATCCATAAAATGATCCATTCCATTGGTCAAGATCTGGAACAGGGGCAACGTTTAATGGAGATACTTTCAAAATATCCGGCTGTGTTTAATGATATTTTAATCAATGCGCTACAGCAAGAAGAAAGAGGGGAAGTCACCGGTACATTTTTATCTACCCTTGCTGAAGAAATGGAAAAAAAGCAAGCACTGAAAATTAAAATAATATCTGCCGCAGCATTGCCCATGCTTACCCTTGCTGTTGCCGTCGTCGTGGTTTCTATTATCCTTGTTTTTTGTATTCCTGTTTTTTCGGAAATGTTTGAAGGCATGGGAAGTGCCCTTCCGGCGCCAACACTTGGTGCGATAGCGCTTAGCGAATTTCTTATCCAAAAAGGTGTCTATCTGTTCATCCCCATTATTTTGATGTTCATCCTGCTAAAAAAAAGGAAAGCCCTTCGTTACAGGATATTGAGCTTTTTTCCCGGTATGGGTAACCTCATCAGAAAAATATCTATTCTGATGTTTACAAGGCATCTTGGCATGATGCTTTCCCTCAATGTTCCCCTTAAAAATGCCTTGAACTACTCAGCCATGAATAACCCATTATACACCCCTATGATCCTTGACCTTTCCGAGTCTGTCTCCCATATCAATCAGTTGAAGAATGCCATGGAAGCCCTTTCGGTTTTTCCAGGAATGCTGATACAGATGGTCACGGTGGGAACAAAAACCGACACACTTTCTCACACACTGAGCCAGCTTTCGCAATACTATGAGAAGGACGTGGATCGCACATTGAGTAAATTGCTTGTGTTTGGAGATTTTTTCCTGATGCTGGCCCTCGGTCTTTTTGTGGGGGGGCTTGTTATCTCCATGTATTTGCCCATTTTTAAAATGGCAAGCATTGTCTAAATTTGGGTCATCACATTTTATAAAATATCATTTCAGGAGAAAAACGGCATGAATAGAACCAGCAAGGAAAAGGGATTTACACTTATAGAACTGATGATCGTCATCTCCATCATAACAATATTGTCAACCATGGCCCTTCCCTCCTATCAGGACAGAATAATCCGCAGTCAGGTCAAGGAGGGACTGGGGCTTGCTAAATTTGTGCAGCAGGATATCCAAGATTACTACAGCATCAAAGGAACCTTTCCAGAGGACAATAAAATGGCTGGTCTACCCCAAGCCAATAAAATAATAGGGAGATATATCAAGGAGATTCATGTTAGAAAAGGGGCGATCCATATTCTCTTTGGCAACAATGTGAACAGAAACATCCTGGATCAGACGTTAGCCATAAGACCCGCCATTGTAGTGGGTGAACCCAAAGTGCCGATCTCCTGGATCAGCGCTTTTGAAGCTGTCCCCAATGGGATGAAGGTTGTGGGGGAGAACACCACCACTATCCCGGCACGACTGTTGCCGGTTTATTGTAGAAAATAAAAAGATGATGATAAAAAGGATGCAACACCGATACAACCTTCCGGTGGCGGACGACACAGACAGCATAAAATAAGGTACACCATCGCCGCCTCGGTGATTTTTATTGTCAGGATCACAGGAGCACTTGCGGTTTAGATGTGTCCAATTCCCTCTGCCAACAGGGCTTCTTTGAACTTCAATAGGCTTTTTTTCACTCTTTTGTGTGCGGTGGAGGGGCTTATCCCTATGAGGGGGGCGGCCTGGTTTACGGAAATATCATCCCCATAAACCAGTTTGATTAACACCTGATCTTCGTCGGACAGGGTGTGGGTGATGTCCGCAATGACCCTTGCTGCTGTCAAACGTCGCTGGGTATCCAGATGGTTGAGAAGTGTCTCCAGAGGGTTCTCCGGGAGGGGATGCCATTCTTGCTGAATTTCACTTTTGTAAAGTGTCTTCTTGGTATACCTGCAGGGAACCTCAGTGATGGGTTTGATTTTTAGAAGAAACATATCAAAGGTGCCCTCAAAGCGTTTTTGTATCATGAATATTTCATAGGCATCTTCCCATGAATATTGTTTCCAGCAGATCAGATCATATAATTTTTCGGCCCATTCCCCCAGGTTGGAAATGGCTTTGGGGAAACGTAACCGACCGTTTTTTTGTCGTAAAAAGTCGATGGCGAAATTATTTGAACAGGTGGTAATAAATGTGGTGATTTTACTTTTTTTACTTTGATGTTTTTTTAGGACAAGAAAATTGTTTTCCCGTAACTTATCCAGGATGTAATTGAAACAGGCCTGTTGCCCGTTTTCATCAAAAAAGAATTTTTTAGACGTACGATCAATGATGTCAAGATGTTCTTTGGCGGATAAAATTTGCTGAGGGGTCATGGATCACCGTCTCTTGGTTTTTGGGTTTAAAGGAGAATTCCATTGAACAAAATACCAGGCCCCATGTTGCAGGTGCCCTCTTCTTTTGATACCCTCTTTTCTGTTTCGATTGATAATTATTTGTTGGAAGGACTCGCTGGGCTCGCCTTCCAACCAAAAGTTGCAACAGACATGCTTCGCATGCTGATGAACTTTTGGCTATACTAAAAAACAGGGGTTTAATCAAGACCCTAAAAATTGAGTTGCTTGTGCAATGGGATTATTTGCCGAACAGCTCAGGGATTGAGGAAAATGGACAAGAGAAAAATAGTGGTCTGTCCCCTATTTTGCCTATTTTGGAGGTCGTTTATGAAATCACCAGGAAGAATTGTTGCACTGATTGTCGGGCTATTAATGGTTTCCACCCCCTATGTCGGTGCCAAAAATCGAGATATCTCCCGAATCGGACAGTTAACCCATATGAACAAACAGGTGGGCACCTACCGGGCATTGCTCATAGGTATACAAGATTACAATGATTCCCACATCCCAGATCTTGAAACACCGCTGAGCGATGTCAGGAAAATAGGGGCAATTCTCAAAAACAGATACGGATTCAAGGTGGAGACGCTCCTGGATAAAAAGGCCACAAGGGAGGCCATGTACAAGGCGCTTCGCCAACTGGCATCCACTGCAAAGGCCAATGACAGTGTCCTGATTTACTATGCAGGTCATGGAGATCTGGACAGACAGTACAACGATGGATGGTGGATCCCAGTGGACGCAGTGGGCGGCAACCCCCTGACCTACCTTGACAACATCCAGGTACAGAAAGCCATGAAAAATATGGCGGCCCGGCACGTACTCCTTATTTCCGATTCCTGTTACTCCGGCACCCTGTTTGGCCTGGCAAGGGCCATGCCCCCTGTGATCAATGATAAATATTATTTAAATCTTTACAATGAAAAGAGCCGCTGGGGAATGACTTCGGGTAATAAAACGCCAGTGTCGGACTCTGGTACAGCAGGGCACAGTGTGTTTGCCTATCAGCTGATTAAAAAGCTTGAAGGCAATGAAAAACCCTATGTTTCCACCCAGGAAATCTACACGGACATCGCCCCTATCATCAGCAACAACTCCCAACAGACACCCATGTGCAGACCCATCCGCCAGACCGGGGACCAGGGCGGTGAGTTTATCTTTATTGCCTCCAGCCAGGGTGATCCGCCGCCACCGCCCCCCGAAACCGGAAGCCTCAGGGTAAAAAGTCAGCCATCCGGGGCCAAAATTTTTATGGATACCCTTTTTAAAGGGCATGCGCCCATTGATATCACAGGAGTGACTCCGGGGGTGTATGGGGTTCTGGGCAGCCTGGATGGGTATATCTTTCAGGAAAAAAAGGTTCGCGTAAACAGCGGCAGGCGGGCCATGGTGACGTTGACTCTTGATCCTGTGAAAACCAGGGCCAGGCTGTTTGTCACCCCCAATCCAGCAGATGCCAGGGTTCGCATCATGAATATTTCTGATAAATATTATAATGGCATAGAGCTTGATCCCGGTCGGTATAAGGTTGAAGTGTCCTCCACTGGATATATTACAAAGACCCAGTGGGTTGACATCGGTACTTCCGGGGCTGCCTCTGGCGGCATTGACCTTTATGTGGAGCTGGAAGAAGAACCAGAACCTGGCCCAGGCCCGGGTCCAACTCCTGGTCAGGTGTGGAAAGAATCCGTCACCGGCATGGCGTTTGTCTGGGTACCCGGTGGTGAATTTATGATGGGCAGCACTGCGGGTGATGCAGATGAAAAACCGGTGCATAAAGTAGCTCTTTCCGGGTTCTGGATGGGGAAATATGAGGTGACCCAGGGACAGTGGCAACAAATTATGGGCAATAATCCTTCAGGCTTTAAGAAAGGAAATGAGTTTCCGGTGGAGCGAGTTTCCTGGAAAGATGCAAATGCCTTTATTAAAAAACTTAATAATCGGGCAGGGCATACTTTTACCCTGCCATCGGAGGCCCAGTGGGAGTATGCTGCCAGAAGCGGAGGCAAAAATCAGAAATATTCCGGAGGAGATGATGTGAATCGTTTTGCCTGGTATAATAAGAACAGCAGTAATTCCACCCACAAGGTTGGGACCAAGATGTCCAATGATCTTGGCATCCATGACATGAGTGGAAATGTTTGGGAGTGGTGTCAGGACATATATGCAAAGGATGCCTATAAAAAACATAGCAGTAATAATCCTATATATGCACAGAGCGGGTCCCGCCGGGTGTACCGCGGCGGCAGCTGGGGCAGCTACCTCCCTGCCGACGTTCGCTGCGCCAATCGCGACGGGAACACCCCGGACTATCGGAACGACTACTTGGGCTTTCGTTTGCTCAGGACCAATTAGCCTTATAGCATTTTTACCTTTTTACTTTTTGCAGGAAATTCTGACGAAACCATGGTTTCTAAATCCATAAAAAAACGGTTGAAAGTTTCAGGTACACAAAAACCATGAAAGATATGTAAACGCTTGGAAAGCGTGATACTATTTTAGGATGATGCGAAAAAATGGAATCAACGAGGGCGGTTGCGTTTCATGGTGGTGAGGAGCCGCGTAGCAAGGCTCCACCACCATGAAACAGCAACCGCCTCCGGCAAGGTAAATTAAATAGGGGACAGACCACGTTTTTTGAATCATGTCCAAGGTACAGAGTTTTATATGAAACTCCGTCCAATGCGTTGGAATCATAAGAGTTTCATTATTCGTTGTGGCTGGTGGTTACAGCCATGTATGTTTTATATGAAAGTCCCGGCAAACCAGCACGTAGGGGCAGAATCTATTTCTGCCCCTACATTGTGGACAACCCCAGAGGGATTTTCAATGTTCGTTGTATCCGTCAGGACATGGCGTTATATAATTCAAAGAGGCAGAAACCCACAAGCATGTTTTTAAGCATCAATAAAATAAAGGGGTAGAGAAAAAATGTGGTCTGTCCCCTATTTTGAAAGGAGCCCAGAAAAAATGCCGGTAAAAATCTTTACCATTCCCTTTGACCACGGTACGGAAACATTCCATGATGATGAAGTCAATGATTTCATGTTAAAAAACAGCATCCAGACGGTAAAGGCAGAATGTTTCCAGGCCAATGGCAAGGTCTACTGGTCCATGCTGATTCATTACGAAGCACCCCTTTTAGTCCATGAGCAGGAAGAGGCTGAAACCCTCACGAAAGACCAGGGGCAGTTCCTGAAACAGCTATTTGCATTTAGAAAGGAAAGGGCAGAAAAGGACGGTATTCCGGTGTTCATCGTGGCCACCAATAAACAACTTAAGGATGTGGTGTTAATGAGGCCCAGAAGCCTTGAGCAATTAAGGCAAATCAACGGATTCGGCAAAAAAAAATTGCAATTGTATGGTTCCACTATTTTAGAAATGGTGGCAACTTTTTATAAAGATAACCTAAAAAATGAAGATCATGAAGATCACAAAGTGGAAAAACCCAGTGAACAATGATGCTTATCCCATATTTCAACAATGGTACAAAACCCTGGACTGGATTCTCACCACCGTTGAAAAATATCCAAAAAACACAAGATTCATCATGGCTTCAAGGATTTCAAACCTTGCCCTGGATGCCATGGAGACAATTATAGAAGCGGTTTATACGAAAAAAAGAGCTGCCCTCTTGGCACGATTAAACATGATCCTTGAAAAATTGAGGGTCTTTTTCAGGATTTCTCACGGCAGGCGCTATATATCCCATTCCCAGTACGAGTATATATCTGGAGCTATTGATATTACCGGGAGAATGGCCGGTGGATGGTTGAAAAAGGTGGGGCCTCATGGATAGGCGTTTTCCCATTACCGGGCATGATCAAGAACTTACCTTGGAAAGGGTGGCTTCCTTCCACAATCTCTTTGAAGCCCATAAAAAGGCTGCCAGGGGGTGCCCAGATTCCAATGAGATTCTGGAATTCGATTTTCATCTTGAAAAAAAATTGTTAGCGCTTAAAATGCAATTATTAAACGGCAGTTACATCCCGGCTTTTCCCCGCTATTTTACCCTCTTTGATCCCAAAAAACGTAATATTGCCGTGGCACCCTTCAGGGATCGCGTGGTTCACCATGCAGTGGTCAATATTCTGGAACCCGTATTTGAAAAAAGGTTTATCTTTGATTCCTATGCTTCAATAAAGGATAAGGGCACCCATAGGGCAGTGGCGCGTGCCCAAACCTTTATCCGCCGTTGCCCCTGGTATGCCAAAGCTGATGTGAAGCACTATTTTGATACCATTAATCATGATTTGCTCCTGGCCATGATGGCAAAAAAAGTCCAGGATACTGGACTTCTGAGTCTGATAGAAAAAATAGTCAAAAGAGCCGGTAATGAAACCACAGGGCTTCCCATCGGCAACCTCACAAGCCAATTTTTTGCAAATCTTTACCT
>Ga0307929_1000309_pt1 | contig 51774 bp, 38 predicted proteins | sample AceLakmetage1330_FD_203160 | JGI IMG/M metagenome (GOLD analysis project Ga0307929, IMG submission 203160) | Saline water microbial communities from Ace Lake, Antarctica - #1330 | ecosystem: Environmental > Aquatic > Non-marine Saline and Alkaline > Saline | place: Antarctica: Ace Lake... | reverse complement strand
GGCGAGTGCAGAGGAGTGCGATTAGGATCGGCGACGCTGACTTTCATGTCCGAAGCCCCTCCCGCAACTCGAAGATTTCCTAATTTGGAACCGCTGCATTTGCGTTAAATCACCCCACTTCAACCATGTGCCCGCTTCGCGCTATATGCTGCCTATTATTCCGGCACTGTTTGCAATCTGTGGTATGTCTGCATCCTTTTTGATTGATTCGGGAATGCGTAAAGCTGGATGGTTGTTGCCTGTTATTCTGCTTGCCTGCCAGTGGTGGGCTTTTCCATTCTCGGGACCACCGAACCCATCATCTGAACTGCGCAGAAGTTATGCAGATATAGACTCCCTTGTTGATTTATGTGAAAGGCGTAATGTTTCAGTTCTCCGGGGTGGTTTTTTAAATCATTGGATCAATTTTGCATCAGAAGAAAAATTAACAGTTTGCACGTATCCTGATTATGACCGTTTTCGTCCATACAGACGGGCTGCATTCGCCGATAGAACCCCTGTCGTAATCAATAATTTTATGAACTTCTCTGCGTCTCTCACGCGAACCTGTGGTAGTGCGCAGGCGTATCAGACATCCACCTTTTCCCTGTACGCAAATGCCCAGCAAACAAACGGTGCAAAAGCATATGTTCCTCTACAGGATATCCAGTGTTCCTTGCCAATGTTGATTGATGGCAATATATCTACTCCCGGGATTTTGTGTGACAGCAACATGGATTTTATTCAATCCCCTGTAACCCTGAGAGTAGCGTTTCTCAATCCCCTCCCGCTGACGGGTATACGCACCGTTGGATACAATGGTCAACGCGGGCGGATTCTAAATATTTCCATTCCAGCCACCGGAGGGGACGAGGTGCTTTATCATGAACGAATTATCGACAACTGGTTCTGGTCAGGACCACGACCGTATGGAGCGGGGCCATTGAATTGTGCCGAATATCGCTTTAGCACACATGAGATGCAAAATCTTGAGATCACGATACCTGCCGATGCACGCGGGCAATTGCAGGTGACAGAACTGCTGTTCATTACTTCAGAGCAACCGTCCCCAGATTATCATCACAATTTAGAGAAACTGATCAAAACATTAGAGGCCATGCCATTAAACATGGTTTATGCTCCACGATGGATCACAGAGCAAATCAATCTTAGGTTGCCCTCTGCTAAAACCATAATTTCCCCGTTGTTTTATCAACAGTATGATGGGCTCGACCGGTGTAAACCGCGATCCATACAACTCAACAACAAAGGCGGCGGTAATGTTGTTGTCACTGAAACGATCGACGCACCCGAAACACGAAATACACTTCTTTCGGCCGGTTTCACATTCGAAGAAATGGATATAGCAGACTGGTGCATATTCAAACTGACTGACAGTCCTTTACACCAACAATCCAGACAAGTGGGGTGGACAGAATATGGTGCTTTTATAATGGAAGCTAATATTGATTGTGTTGTAACAAATATCCCGGATACAGCCACTGCAACTGATGTAAGGTTTGCAAATGGCGTAGCACTGGAAGCGTTTGAAATACAAACACACTTAGATAACAAAGTTGAATTGCATTGGTACTGGCGATGTCCTCCAGACGTTGATCCTTTTTCTTTGGCCGTTTTCACACACTTTCTGCCGATTTCAGATGGTGATTTGTTTCAAGACGACCGTATTTTTCTGCCGCAAATTCCGGAAGATTGGCTGCGGGAACAATCCCCCCCCATGATATTTCTTGAGAAACGTATCGTGCATATTCCTCAGGGCGTTTCGGGAGACTTCAATATTTTGATTGGAATATATGACCGCACAAGCGGACTGCGCATAAACCTGCAAAGCACACTTAAAGCATCAATCCGCCAAGTTAGGCTCCCTGTAACGTTGAGAAATTCCCGGTCTTCTCATATGAGCTCACAACCAGGCCTTTAGCATTGAGTAGGGTGTTTGCTGGATCTGCGGCTACAGCGTCAACGCCCCGGTAAGTGTCGAGTGGATCTGCTGGTTATTGAACAAGCGCATCTACAAGATCAACGTCTATAGAGGCTTAGCGTTGCCGCTGGATCTGGCCGGAGTTGGATTGCCACTTTCGGGCAATTTGTTTCCGTGGATCGAAGCTCGATGGCTGCTATGCCAAACGGTGCGATGATTGGACTTTGTCCTAATGAACGCGCTTGTCCCGCTTGATAGGCGGTTAGAGATGAGAGCCCGTTTTCGAGGGTGTACGCCCCCGGCGTAACGAAGATGGGCTCTGTTTTCCAGTTTCCTCCACTTTCACAGGGAATCCACTGATCGGGTGTAATCTCAATTGCTGGTGCTGTGGCGAGTAGTGCTTCGGCGATCCCAAAAGCTTCATATAGATTCTCGGATACCTCTCCTGTTTGGGTGTCCTTTCCGTCTGCGTTGGCGATTCTCCCAAGCAGTGCCAGAGTGCTGTGTTGCTTAATTTTCGGGTCCAAACTTCTGAATGCCTCTTTTGCTTCTTTCCAGTATCCTGCCTGGGTGAGTGCAATAGCCTTCTGGGTTGGGGTTATGGCAAGTGTTGCCATGACTTCGCCTTTGATGCTGGATAGCTCCCATTGGTAGAAGTTTGCCTTTAGGATGGATGGAAATTTCCGTGTTGGCATTTCTAGTGGAATCACAAGCGTTGTGTTTTGGGATAGTTTTGGGGTTATGCTTTGTTTTCCAAATCTTCCGCGGCAGAGAGCCCCATTGGGGCCTGCCTGCAGTATGAGCAGTGCATGGGTAATAGGTTCTGGCGTGGTGAGCCAAAGTTGCAGGGGTTGTTTCTGCGTGATGACATGTTTTAGCGGATTGCGATTAAAGACAGGGGCGCTTGCGTCCAGTATTCCGCTGTGTGATCCATAGGGAACGGTTTGAAAAGTGGGGTGCTGCCAGTCGGGTTTGAGCCATGGTGATCGGTGGATGTAGGCTGTGATAATGGGATTACGGAAGAGTTCCAGAGGGGTGTCCTTGAGATCCCATATCATTTTGGTGGCATAGACGTTGGGTGCTCGATGGGGGCGGAAATTTGAGGAGAGCATCACAGCGCCCATTTTGTTGGTTCTGACGGTGGGCGGTGTGCCGACATAGGTGTAATGTCCTGCAGCAATCTGAAAAGATTCGGGAAGGTTGTGATAGACCCACTCAGAGGCTAGGCGGCGTGTGTCGGGCTGTGAAAAATAGAATCCCTGGTAGCGGGTTCGCGAGAGCAGTGCGTTGCCTGCTGCAAGCAGTGTGATGATGGATGCGCCTGCTAGCAACGCTTGAATCCATTTCTTTGAGGGGAGGGTGGGAAGTTGTACCAACGCTATCGCAGCAAGGGTGAAAAGGCAGGGAGAGACAAGGGTGTGGTATTCAATATGTGAAAGCGGCTTGAAGGGGAGTCCTACAAACATGTAAATGGCAGGGAGCACCGCCACGATAAGGATCGCGCGATGTTTCCGAACGAGAAGCAGCGAGCCAAGCAGGGCGTAGGTGAGAAGGCCGCCTGTTAGCATGTAGGCGAAATGCGGATAGTTGTGAGAGACGCCGAAGAACCAGCGCAGGTGGAAGGGAAGGTTGAGTTGCGCTTCTTTCATTTTAAAATTTGAGGTGTATTCAAGAAAACGAGCGATGTTTTGAATGGTAGCAACCGGCTCGTCCTTTAGGGAGGGGATTGCGATTGGCAGCATGATCAGCGTGGCCAACAGTGTGACGAGTATACAGCCGAGTGAACGTTTGCCGAAAAACTGGCGAGGATGTGGGTTGCGAAGTAGATGTGCAAAGATGACGGCAACACCTGCTGCAGCGCCGTGATATTTTGCGGCGAATGCGCAGCTGACTGATAGTCCTGCTGCAACGTAGCTCCATAACGATCCGGAGCGGAAGATCCAGACGCCGCAGAGCACAGTCAGGGTTGCAAAGAAAGCGGCGGTTGTGTCTCCCATTGCATAGTGGCAGGCGACACTATCGACAGGCGAAATAGCCAGCAGTGCGGCTGCGAGCAGAGCCGTAAGATGGGATCGTGATATTCCGAGGGCGATTGCAAAGGTTGCGAGAATGGCTAAAGAGGAGAGCCAAGCATTCAGGATCCGCGTTTTCCAAAAGAGCTGAGGGCGAGTGAGGGGGGCTGCACCAAGAGCGCTGCTTAGCCGGACGCCCCATTCCATCAATCTACTGGTGAAGAAGGGGTAGCCGTCGTAGTTTAGATTTCCTTTTGGAGAGAAATAATCGCCCTCAAGGTATTCCTGTATTGCAGAGATCTGCTTCGGCGTGTCCGGGTGGTAAACATATCCCTCTTTTAGATCGTGGGAAAGCCCCCAGAAACGTAATCCAAGTGCGACGAGAAAAATCAAGAGAAGGGCGAGTGCACTCCACCACTTGGATTTACTGATATGCGTGGCTATTTTCAATCCAATCTCCTCTCTCTTCTGCGTGTTGGTTATCCTGTAGACGACGTGAGCTTTGATGTCGATGCTTATGTTTGCAATGCAGATCCTTCGGCAAGCTCAGGATGACAAATTCTCATTTAAGTGTCGTGATGTTTTCATTCCGAGCCATTTGCTTTTCCGCATGAGCGACACCCTATGTCATCCTGAGCGACACCTCCTGTCATCCAGGGCGAACCCCCGCTGTCATCCTGAGCTTGTCGAAGGATCTGTGCCAGGCAAACCCCCGTTGTCAGCCAGAAAATTCGCGTGTTGGTTGTCATGTAGACGAAGTGTGCTTTTAGGTCGACGCTTATGTTTGCAATGCAGATCCTTCGGCAAGCTCAGGATGACAAGGGCGGGAAGGTGTGTGTGTGTTGTGAAGATTAGTGTCTGGTGTTCGCCGGTTGTCCCGGCGGCATGCCTGTTCTCCCGAGCGCCACTGCTGTCATCCCGAGCTTGTTGAGGGATCTCAGGCTGGCGAACCCCCTCGGTCTTCCCATTGCGTGGCAGGTGCTTTTTCAAATTCCAATACCGTTTCCCCCAAGTCCGTCCACTTGGGGTTCGTCCCGGTGATGAGAGCTTCCTTTTTCTTTCGTGACCATCCCTTGAGTTGTTTCTCACGGGCGATTGCATCTCTTACATCATTGAACGATTCGTAGTGGACCAGACGATTTGTGTTGTAACGTTTGCTGAACCCCTCAATCTCCGCGTTCCGGTGTTGGGCCACGCGCCGTATCAAGCTGTTTGTTACGCCGATGTATAACGTTGTGCGCCCCTTGTTGGTCATTATGTAGATGAAGTATGTCTTCATGGATTAGGCGCATATTTGCAATGCAGATCCTTCGGCAAGCTCAGGATGACAGGTCTGGCTTGTGACGTATCTGCGTCTGCCCCGCGCCACCTTACAGTGCTTCATAGAAGGAGTCATAGGGGACTGCATCGGTTTTTTTTTGGAAGAAGACAACCGCATTTTTGAGTTTGCCTTTGCCTTGGAGGTGAACGCGTATGTTGCCGCACCCGTTTTCTTGTAGCATGAAAAAGAGTCGATTTATGTCGTAACGATTCTTCTCCATGAGGGGTTCAGAGAAGGTTTTGCCGTGTGCTATATTTACAACACCATGTAGGCCAGGGATGAATTTCCGCATCCACCCTAGCAGAGGAACCGTGGCAGGGACGTCACGGTAATAGAGCATCTGGAGGCAGCCGACGCCATCCTCTTCAAGCAGATCAATCATTTGCTGTATAATCTGAAATCCACGTGAAGCGGGAATGTGTTGAAAGACAATGAAAGTATGAATTAAATCAAAATTCCCAGTAAGAGTGGAAATGTCCGGACCTGGGTTTACCCATTCAACATTTTTAATATCGAGTAGCGTTTGATTTAGACGCGCTTCTTTAAGCATGGAGTCGGATACATCAACCCCAACAACATTTTCGACTAGCCGCGCCATTGGAAGCGTGCAGCGCCCCACGCCGCATCCGAAATCTAGCGCTCGCTTGGGAGCGAAATCGGGAGCAATGTCTTTCTTGATGGTGTCGATGACGTATTGGACATGTTCGGTGCCAGAGTCAAAGAAGGCAGCCCGAGTATCATCATCAAGCTGCTCTTTGCGGAACCTATCCATGCTTATGACGCCGAAATAGGGATCATCTTGTCCCACTTTTTCGGCCCATCATATGGATGCTCCCTAAAGTAGAATTGCGGTTTCGATTAAATTCAGTTGTGATGTTAGAGAAAAACAGCCATCAGACAAGTCAATTGATTCTCGTTGCACATGATGCCCGCTGTTTTTCCCTTTGGCACGGTTTAACGGGCCAAAGGGAAACCCCGTGACATTATGCATCCCCCCCTCTTAGCACTGTCATCCTGAGCTTGTCGAAGGATCTGCATTGCAACGTATGCGTGGCCATAAAAAACACACGCCGTCTGCATGATATGCAACACCCCAATGGTTGTTTGAGCGGGGAGGTTCTGCTTCCGCAGATCCTTCGGCAAGCTCAGGATGACCGAAGCGTAAGGATCGCACATCTGTCAAGGGGTGAACTGACGGGCGCGCTTCATAGCATATACGCCTCTTCAGGAAAACGGATCACCAGACAAGTCAATTGATTCCCGTATCCATTTCGGCTAGTGTCATTGAGCACTGAAGCGATATGACCTATTGAGTGGAGCACTATGAAAATTGGCGTGATGTTACGAACGATTGATGAGCGTCAAGGAATTGGCGTTTATACCGTCAATCTCATGCGGGAAATGCTAGAGCAGGATCGGCACAATAGCTATGTCCTGATGTATCGTAATGCCGAGTTTCTCGGAACGTTTGCGTCTCCGCGTGTGAAGGAAATTGTAGTGTCGGCGTTCGGAAAGGCGCTTTGGGATCAGGTGGCGGCGCCACGCGCGGCTCGACGAGAGGGGGTTGATCTTCTTTTTCATACCAAGTTCACCGTTCCTCTCTTGTCGCGGATTCCATCTGTTATGACGGCTCATGGTGCCAGTTGGTTTGTCCGTCCAGACCTCTACCCAAATAAACTCGATCTGGCTTATATTCGTGCATTCATGCCTCTTTATTGCCGCAAATCGACTGCGATAATTGCCAACTCTGATCTGACTCGAGACGACTACATCCGTGTGTTGCGAGTTCCGCCAGAAAAAATTACAACGGTGCGTCTTGGGATGAATGAGGATTTCAAAATTATTGAGGATCAAACTCATCTTGATGCGATCCGCACAAAATACGATTTGCCTGAGCGCTATATCATCTCTGTCATCAAGTATGATCCCCGGAAGAACTTTGAGAACATCATTAAGGGTTTCCGTTTGTTACGGAAGCGTATGCCTGTGAAATTGGTTGTCGTGGGGATTGGCTGTGAAAAGTACCACGACGAGTATCGCATGGCAGATGACGGGACTGACCAAGACGTGAGCTTCTTGGGGTGGGTGGATCAACAGGAGTTGCCGGCGTTGTATAATATGGCTTCCTGTAAACTGTTTCCGTCGGTTTATGAAGAGTTTGGTATTCCAACGGTTGAAGCCATGGCATGTGGTTGTCCGGTGGTTGTTTCCTCAACAGGTGCATTGCCTGAGCTGACTGGGGATGCGGGAGTTATTGTTGAGCCCTTCAACCCGGAGTCCATTGCCAATGGGTTAGAGCGGTTAATGGGGGATGAGCCTACACGCCAGAAATACGCTCAACTCTGTTTGGAACGGTCGAGAATGTTTTCCTGGCGACGATGTGCAGAGGAAACATTGGCTGTGCTAAATGGCCTTGCACCAAAGGAGTAAGTCTTGCGGACACAACAGGATCGAGATCGAGCCACGGTGCGTTCCATTTCGTTAGGGACGGTCTGGCGTGCGTTGCGTTACCCCTTTCTGCTTGGGGCTATGGTCTGTATTCCCCGAATCATGACTGCTCCCGTCTATGGACGGTTTGCCGTATTTCTGTCTGTCTATATGCTCTGTGAGAGTTTTACGGGGCTTGGCAATGTTCAGGTGTTTGGTCGGTTCTTGCCGGTCTATGCGGATGACGATGAAGACGGTCGGCGCCGATTGTTGCACAGCATGCTGTTCTATGGGGTCTTGGTCACTCTTGCTGTTGTTTTTGTTGCCGCGGCTGGCTTAACCTGGCGTCGCCCCGTATCGTTTAACCCCTTCTGGACGATTGCGCTGGCTCTTGTTCTTCTGCTGGGGAAGGTGCAAGGGACATTATTTGCCTATCTCTATGGTAGTAATCAAATCGGTCGCTTCTCATCACGAGATCTGATTCGCAGCTTCTCACGTTTTGTTGTGGTTTTGAGTTTGTTTTTAGCCTTTGGGCTTTATGGCGCCATATGGGCTTTTGTGATTAATGAGGCCATTCTTGTGGTGATCTCTGCATGGTGGACCCGAAAGGTCCTGTTTGCGCGGGTCAGATTATTGCCATGGCCTGCGATACGACCGTACATCCTGTTTGGGTTGGCGTTCTATGTGCCCACCGTTTTAGTCGGTATGCTTCAGCGCTCTGGTGGTCTGCTAATTGATGCCTATACCGGACTTGCTGAGGAAATCGGGTATTTTGATTTGGCTAACCAATTTTTGCTTCTGACCGTTTCATTCCTCGGTATTTTGCTGGCAACCCTGTTGCCGTCTCTGACTCAATTTCAGATCGAAGGAGAACATGAACGTGCTGAGACTTGGATGCGACATGCTGTCGTATTTTGTACGGCAATGGCCGTTGTGGCGCTCTACCTTTTAGGCTTCCTTGGACCCCATGTGATTCCCATTGTGGGGGAGAGCTTCAATGTGGGACGGGTTTATGGAAATGCGTTGCTTTTGGGGATGGCTGCATTTCCTTTGCTGCTTGTACATGTGGGATCAAACTGGGCCGTTCTGCAGCGTGATGCCCGCGGCTATATTACGATCTCAGCGGTATCGGCTGTCCTTATGATCGCGCTATCGCACTTTTGGATCCCCCGCTATGCCTCATTTGGCGCTTCGGCGGCCAGTCTTGTTGCCTACATCGTTTTTGCGGCGCTTTTCTGTTTCCGTTATTGGAGTCCTATGCGCACGATGCTGATTTCGCTTTTGCGTGTTTTTGCCTGTGGAATTTTTCCAGTCACGGCGCGCTATTTTACCCATTCCGTTGGAGCGAGTATTGTGGGATTCCTGCTGGCGCTAGCGAGCTTTGTGGTTCTCTTGCTGCTTACGCGAACCGTATGCATTTCAGATCTGAAGCAGTATCTGGCTTCTTTGCGACACGCGAAAGATAGTGCGCCTATTGAGCCGCCAGCCGCTCGATAATCACGCGCTTGATGATGATATCAGCATTGCGGGTGTATTCGAAATCGAAGCGAAATGGCAGGTTCAGTTGTTGCTTGAAGTTAATGGAAGCGGGTTCTCCTGCCGTCACGGTGGTGGGCGTTGCTTCAAGCTGTCTTCCCGTTATATGCAGGTTGCCGAGGTGTGTTCCTGCTGTGGCGTCTGATTGGTACTCCATCTGGAGTTGGTAGCTCCCGCATGGAAGGGGAAGCTTTGGGCCGTAGAAAATCATCGAGTCGGGTTCTGCATCCTTTCGCATGTGTACGCCAGTGGTATCTTCTGTGAGGTGTCCGGCATGGAAGAAGATCCCTGCGGGGAGGCTCCGGATGTCTCCCTCGTTTAGGGGTTCCCATTCTCCTGCAACATACTGTGCAACATCTAATTCAATGTGACCGTCGGTTGCTTTGAACACGGGTGTACACAGGGAGCGCTCAGGGAGTTCTGTAAGCGGGATGTTAAACCATGCCCAGGCGTCGCTATTGACCTTGGTTAGAATTTCTAATCCATTGGGTTTATCTGCCAGTTGTGTTGCCAATATGCCGTGTCCACGCGCGCGTATCCGTATTCGGCTACTCGGTGCATGCCATGCACGAAAGGCTCGTGTTGTAAGACTTTGTAAGGGCCGGTTCAGCAGGATGCTTCCGCCGCCACTGGCGGTGTCTTCGTCGCAACGTGTCGGGCTCGGGTTGCCCATTCCTTCGCCATGCTCAAACTCCCATTCTTGAGAGGGGAAGAAAGTGTTCCAGTCTGACAGTTGTTCTGGGGATTGGGTTGCGGTTTTTTCAACACGAAAAGACCATACATGCTCTGCATGTTTAAGCAGCGTCAGTCGGGGATGGTTCAATAGACGCTTAATCGTAAAGCCAACGGGGAAAGGGCTGACCTGTTCAGGGAATGCGTTTTCGTGAAGGAGTATATAGCGGATGTTACGTTTTAAGAGATTGTCCAGGAGATCATCGGGCAGCACGCCTACGTTGCTGCGTCCGAAGGTTGAATAGATCTCATCACGGTAAGTTTTCGACACGATCGGAGAATACCCATTCAGCATTTTGATGTGATAGAGGGAGACGTAGTGCTGGTAGATTGAGGCCCAGGCCGAATCTCCAGGCCAGAAGGGAATCACCATGGCCCGCGCTTCCCCGTCGGTTTTATCGGCATCAAGTCGCACGGCTTCGTAAGCGCCTTGCTTCTGATCCAGTGAGCAGATCGTGATTCGGACCTGACAGGCATATTCGATGAGAATAGCGGCGGCAAGAACGGTGATGATGCTGCGCATAAGTTTGGGTTTCCATCGACTAGCCTCGTGTAGCATGGTGAAGAGCGTTGCTAGCAGCATCGCCAAAACTGTGGGCAGCAAGGAGAAGACCTTGCCCGGCTGCCGCATCATGCTATAGCCGGGGATATGATCACGGAGAAGCGAGAACAGCTTTCCGTCAAAGGGACCATTGAAGCCGATTGCGAGAATGGTAATGACAACGGCATTAAGCGTTAGAATGCTGATTACACCCATTGCTGTTGCCTGTGAGGTGCGCCGTTTTGCGATCAGAATATAGCCGCCGGCGAGTATGCCAATGGTGATGATTGCGGGAATCAGCCAGCCTAGATAAATGTGGGCTTCCATGCCAAATCCATGCCATTTGAAGAGGCCCTCCGCGGGAGCTGTGAAGATAGCCACCTCAGCCGGAGCGCGTCCTTCTGACACCATTGAGGTGCTGAGTTTGCTTGCCTTCACGCCCATCCCTCTAATCAGCAGTAGTCCCGCAGCAATGACAATGGGCATTCCTGCCAGAATCAGACCTGTCCATTTCTTTCGATTGGGCTCGCGCAGCAGGTCGCTACGCAAAAGTCCAACCAATCCCCACAGGGGCATGAACAGGCCTGCAAAAAAGAAGATATGTGTGTCGTTGTAGAATGCGCCAGTCAGCGCGAGTGCGGCAAAGATACCGCCTTTAATGTTGCGGTCGCGTGTTACCATATCAATGCCAAGAAGCAGAAGTGGAACCCACGTCATGGCGTAGCCCATGGGGCTCCCACCAAAAAGGTTCATCCAGCGATAAGGCACCGTGATTCCGACAAGGGCAGACAGGCCGGCAATCCATTCGCTGTTTGTGAAGCGTCGTGCCAGAATCCATGTTAGCAGGCAGGTGATCCAAATGACGGTAAGCCCCATCATATTCCAAGCGAAAGCGCTGTTTCCCCATAGCGCCCAGAAGGCATAGATAAACGAAAACGGCACATTGTAATTCCCAACATGGTAGCGTGCTGCATCATCTCCGGTATTGAATTCGTATAAGTTATGGAAGAAGGGTGTGTCCCCATGCAGCATGTCGTTGAAGATCCAGTAGAAGTAGTGCAGTTGAAGGTGGTCGCCCGGCATCATGCTGCGTTCACCATACTTTTCAATATTCGTTGATGACATGGGAATGCCGTCCGATAGTTTTATCGGCAGCGGCCAAGAGAAGACCAGCCAGACGGCGAGCGTCATCAGAATCGTTGTCAGTAGTAATAATCGTTTTTGCATCATGGTTCTGCATGCCTTTCGCGCTTTGAGCGATAGCACAAAGAGCTAGAGACAAAGCACTCTTGATTTCGGAGGCTGTTCTCCGTAGATTTACACGGGGCCATGGTGATGGCAAGCCGCTTCTATATACGCTTATGTTTTCGGACACTTCTTACATGCAAAAAACTCCATCTGTTTGTGTATTTATTGAAAGTTACTACCCGCAGGTGGGAGGGACGACAACTCACGCTCGTCTTCTTGCTCGCGATTTGTCACGTCAGGGGTTGGCGCATCTTGTGATTACGCGGCGGCTTACTTCCGAAGTGCCCCGGGAAGAGCAGGTTGATGGCATTCGTGTGATTCGCGTGGGGCCGGTGGGGCACGGATCTCTCAAGAAGTGGGGCATGCTTTTCACGGCCCTTCCCGCGCTCTTCAAGTACCGCTGTGACTTTGATCTGATCTATGTGCCGGGGTTTCGTGTCTTGGGCGTCTTGGCTGTGCTATTCGCTCGCTGTTTTCGGAAACGCTGCGTATTGCGAGGGGTAAGCTGTGGCGAGATGTCCGGCGCATTTTTTGACGATAGTGCCAATCGGTTGCCTTGGGTGTTGCAGAAGCTGTTTCACGGGTGCATTCTGTTGCGCAATAGCATTTTGCGGCGTGCAGACAGCATGGTAGCCATCTCTCTCGATCTGGAAAATGAGCTGATCTCATGCGGGGTCTCCGACACCCGTGTTGCCCGCATCCCTAATGCGGTGGATACGAATCTGTTCATGCCAGTCTTGCCAGAGCAGAAGAGCGTGATTCGACAGAAAATGGGGCTGTCGCCGGATTCTACGGTCGTCATCTATACGGGACGGCTTGTGCGGTATAAGGGGCTGTTGCCGCTTTTAGAGGCTTGGAAGATTTTGATGAGGGCGTTGCCATCCTCCTCGCTACATCTCGTGCTCGTTGGGGCTGGTGGCAATGATATTCATAACTGTGAGGATGAGCTTAAGCAGTTCGTTGCACAGCAGGACTTGAGCGACTCCGTGCGATTCACGGGGGATGTAGAAGCTGTGGCCCCTTATCTTCAGGCGTCTGACATTTTTGTTTTTCCCACAGAGAATGAGGCCTTTGGCATTTCTCTGATCGAGGCCATGGCGTGCGGGCTTCCGTCGGTCTCCACCGATGTGGGTGGCGTAAAGGATATAGTGTCCGATGGTGAGAATGCCCTAGTTGTTCCCGTGCAATCACCCGAAGCGCTGGCGAGGGCTCTCCAGCGCTTGCTTGGAGATTCCGCGCTGTCGGAGCGACTTGGCGTAGAGGCATTGGCAACCGTGATGGAACGTTACACCAGCACGGCTGTGGGAGAGCGTTATCGGGAGCTTTTCTGCCGCGTGGCCGCAGGTTCAGCTAAGGAGCAGGGATGAGGGGGCGGTTCTTACATAAACTTTTGGGCATCGGCGCGGCGGTATTTGGGGTTGCCCTTGCGGTGCGCCTGTTCTTTGCCTGGATGTTCGCCAACGCGATTACGTCAGATCACGGCGTGGTCTGTCTGATGGTTAAGCATATGGTCGAGGGCCGCTCTTTTCCGATCTTCTACTACGGTCAGTCTTATATGGGGTCGCTTGAGCCTATGGTTAGTGCGCTTATCGCCCGAATCATTGGTTTGTCTGGATTTGCGGTTAATACAGGGGCTGCGCTGGCAGGCGCTCTGTCTGTGTTGGTTGTATTTGTGTGGTCGCGGCGGGCCTTTGGTTTGACGGCGGGCATTGCGTCGGCACTGTTCCTTATGATTGGGTCGCAACACTGGTGCCAGTTTATGAGCTGGGGTTATGGCGGTTATGCTCTGTTGACGCTATGCAGCACGACAATGCTGTGGCAGGTGTGGGAACTGATGAGGCGGTCGGAGGAGTCGCCGCGGGCATTTGCATGGCGCGCGGCGTGGTTGGGTGTGGTAGCGGGTGTGGGATGGTGGACGCACCCCTTGATTTTATGGGCGCTCGTGGCTTCGGCTGTGCTTTTGGTTGTGCGTTTTGTGCGGCGTCCGCCCTGGGGGGGGGCGATTGCCGGGGTCGCGGGGTTCTTCGTTGGAAGCGCTCCGCTCTGGATCTGGAATGTATTCAACAACTGGAAGACCTTTGGGATGCTAAGCGGTGAGGGGCATCCCGAGTGGCGCGTCGGCATGGGGCGTTTCTTTGGGTACATGCTGCCGGCGTTGCTGGATCTGAATCGAGCCCAGCGTATTTGGAACCTTACTGGTGGTGTTGTGATAGGGGTATTGATCCTGATGGCCCTGCTGTTGGCTGTCTGGTTGAAGCGCAGCACGCGCGATTGGGCACCACTGCTTTGTATCGTTGTGATTGCGGTTTTTGGCGTAGTTTCGGTAGTTCTGTTTGGTCAGTCCCGATTTGCTTTGCTGAATACGGCACGCTACGGCCTTACTCTGATGCCATTGATCGCGATCCTCATCGGTGCTGGAGTTGCGGCACTGGTGCGCTGGCTGCCCTTTGGCCTAGGGTGGTCCCCCCTCGCACTACTTGTGGCGCTACAGTGTGTCCATATCCCCGGCTATCTGCGAGGGCGTGGCGAATTTGCCGCTTTCGAAAAGGATGCCAAAGTCTTGGGGGCATCGCTTGCCGCCGATGGTGTTGAGGCGGTGTATACTCTCTATTCGGTACGATGGGCAAACTACGGGCTGAACTTTCTCCTGCGGGAGAAGTTTTGTTTTTCCAATTTTGGTGACGATCGGATTGTTTCCTACAAGGAGGCGATTGAGTTATCAGAAAATATTGCGGTTCTGAACAATAATCAAGGCTTTAGCCGACTTCTGAAGTATGGTGGCGGCGAAGCCTTTCATCGCAAAATCAGTACTCGGCTGCACTACCATGCCGGCTTTAGAGCACCTTCGCTTCTTTCTGGTACACGTGCCGCGTGGCGTTGCGATGATTTGTCTGCGGCTAATTGTGATGCCCTTTCGGATTACAATGCATCTACATCTGTCGTTTGGCCTGGTTCCAAAGGCGTGGCGACGCTGGTTCTGGAGTTGGATCAACCTGCACGTGTTGGGGCCGTACGCCTGTTTAGTCAGACGCGATATTACCCTGGTAAGATCGCTATGGATGTTTTGCCAGAAGGGGCCGAAGGCACATGGACCAATGTTATTTCCGAGACTGTTGCCTCTCGCCTCTATTGGTCGGGGCCGAGGGTATACTGGGCTGGGGTGGGGTATCGCATGGAGTTGTGGCCAGACATTTCAGTTCCCGTAAGGGCGATCCGGTTGAGGATGACCCCTTTTCGGAACCGTTTTGACGTGATTCTGTCTGAAGTGGATCTGCTGGTGCAAGACTCTGAGCAGTTTGAGGGGACACCCACTGTTGAGTTGCTAAAGCGCACTGTTTCTGCAAATGGGGTCAAACGTCTTTACGCCGATCGCTGGGTGGTTAACCAGTTTATGAAGGACGCCAATCCGCCTTGTCTTGTGAGTGCGGATCCTGAGATCTTCGAACGTCGTCAGGAGTCTCTTTGTGATGTTCAACTTGAACCCCGTGAGGGCGATGCTTTTGTGGTGCTGCAGGGAGAGATGGAACCTGTTGTGCAGTTGCTCTTGCAGCAAGGTTGTAGCACTGCTATTGAGCATATTGCGCCGTGGGAGGTGGTTCGGGTTACAGCAGTAGATTTTGAACCGGCTTCGCCCGTGTCCTTGATATGGGTAGGATGGACCTTGCTAGATAGAGCTGAGAAGGTCGATGTTCCCGTGTCGAGCCGGAAGGAGAATGACTGATGACAGTCGAAGGGCATGAAGGCAACAGGGTGGCCTTGTTTGACTATGCCCGCGGTATGGCAATTGTTCTGGTTGTGTTGGGGCATGCCATTCACATGGTGTCACGGCAATTTCCATCGACAATGCCAGCCTGGGTTTTCGATTTGGATCGCGCCATCTATACATTTCATGTCCCTATCTTCTTCCTTATTTCGGGCGTGCTATTTGCTGGATCTTTCGATCGTCGTGGGGGGAGAGGGCTCCTCTGGCATCGTGTGAAGACCTTGCTTTACCCATATGTGTTATGGTCTATGCTTCACGTGATTAGTCAATCTGTGGGCAATGGCCAGGGATTTCGGTCGCTTTGGGGTGACGTGTTCAGAATTACCTATTTCCCGCCGGCGCATTTCTGGTTCCTCTATGTGTTGTTTATCTGTGTGGCTGTGGCCGTGGCTTTCCGGCGCGTGTTTACGAATGAGAGAAGCTGTGCTCTGGCTCTCCTGCTGCTTTCGCTCTGTTGGTATGGCGTATATGCGTTTCTTCCGCCGGGGCCATTGAGAGACACGGGGCGGTCGTTGCCATACTTTGTTGTGGGAGCGATGTGGTCTGCATTGGGAGGGAGCGCCAGTAGGATGCGATCCTCCTGGGCTTTGGTCGTGGGGGCCTGGGTTTTGTTTGTCATCACGGTCTCAGCGGCCGTCTTCTATGATCTGGAGACGGGACCGATCCTCCGATTGCCATTGGGGCTTATGGGGGTAGTGGCGACCTGGCTGACCGCAGGCGCCCTTACTGAGGGTGCCGGTACACGCGGATTGGCAATGGTGGGGCGGGGGTCATTGACGATCTATCTCGTGCATGTCTTTGTGATCTACGGTTTCTGTCTGCTGCTACACTGCGTTAATGCTGCTTGGTGGATCACGCTTCCGATCGTCGTTGCAAGCGGGATCGTGCTGCCGCTCATTTTAGAGCGCATGAGTCGCAGGCTGAAGATCGCGATATGGCTTGGCTTGGGCTAAAAATTGAAGAGTATGCCGAGATTTGCGGACCATGCATCCATGGGGAACTTTGATGCACCACGATCGCTGAAGACTGTGCCACCTCGAGAAAGTGAGTAGTCCAGTTTGGAATCTAACGACACATACCGCAGATCAAGATCAAGCTGAGCATACTTTGCCATGCGCCAGCGGCAACCCGCCTGGACTATGGGTTTGAACATAAGATCATCAACGATATTCAGATCTCGTTGATACCCACCGTTGGGCCATGCTGGAGACCCTGATGCTATCCAGTTCTGGTATGCCTCAGCAGGATTTGGGTTTCCAAATCCATGGTGCCACCACCCCGTTTCTACGAATTTTGCATCAAGCATCGTGATCCCCAAGCCGGCGTAGGGGGTGAAGTCTGTTGTGTTTTGATAGCGGAATTGAGCCGTCAATGAGGGACCATTGAAATCAAATGTGCCATCACTATGCCCATCCCAATAGGTGACGGTTTTTACCGAGAAACGCTCGTACCCCAGTTGAATGGCAAGCCAATCCAGAATACGAACATTAGCGTAGAGAGTGGGGCCGTAATCTTGCTCCGTTTCAAGGTCTGTGATACTGCCAAGGTACCCCCCGGAAAGAGTACCAGCATCATTATAGTGGCGTTCGCTATCTTCAAGTAACCGGAAGTGAGAGACCCTGAATCCGACCTCAACGCGATCCAATACCGCATCCACTTGAGGGGTGTTGACGCGCTCCCACCAATCACGGGTTACAACGTAAGTGTTGACGCGCTTCCACCAATCGCCAATCGCAACGGAAGCCCCTTCAACAAGCGTCTTCGCGCTTTTGCGTTCTGCGGCGGTTTGCTGGCTTGCTATGAGTTCTAGGACAGCGGCATCCAGGGCCTTTGAGAATGCCGCCGTATCACGGGGAGAGGCTTGGGCTAGGGCATGACCAATCCAGATGCCCGTAGCGCTTTCAACCAAATGGGATTCCACAACAAGTTCGCTGCCCGACCACCATGCTTTCCCATAAACCAAGAGGCGTGCCTCAAGGAGTGTTCCGGCGACCTTGCAGTAGTCTCGCCCTGATTTATAGTCTGTTACGATACAGTTATGCTCGGAAAGCCTTTGTGTTGCTGGCTTATATGAAAGGACGGCCTTTCCCGTGCGCGCTCTGATGCGCTTTGCAACATAGTTAGAAAGCTGATCCCCTGATGCCGTTCCCGGCATTTCGTATCCCAAGACGGCATAAGTCGTGGCGCCGGATGCAGATACAAGCGTCATAGCTAAGCTGGCGAGTATGAGCAGTACAAAAGAGTGTTTCATAATCGGACCTTATCTGGTGATTTAGCTTAGGTATCCTTCGGCGCGATACCAAGCCGCTGTTCGTTTCAGCCCTTCATCAAGATTGACCTTGGGTTCATATCCTAGATCTCGTTTTGCCTTGTCTATTTTAAAGGCTCGATTCTGGCGAAACCAATCGACGCGGCGCGGGAAAATAGGGGGCGTGACGTGAAAGGGCTTGCAAATCTTTTCGCAGATATGCCCGGCAATGACCAGAGGCATCACGGGAAAGTGAGGAATTTTGACGTCAATACCTAACGCTTGTCCGGTGCGTTTTACCAAGTTTTCAATTTCAACATACTCTTCATCGGCAATCAGATAAGCTTCGCCATCGCCTTTTTCCATTGCGAGTACGTACGCATCAGTAAGGTTATCAATATAGAGTGGGTGATAGAGGGTTTTACCGTTGCCAAACATAGGGAACTTGCCGGATGCGACGCGCTTAAAGATCATGAAGAAGCGCTCGGGATCCCCTGGACCATAGATAGCAGCAGGCCGCAAGATGACGCATGGCATTTCCGGGCAATGAGCTTTGAGCACAAGCGGTTCCGCCATATATTTTGTGTGCTGGTAGTAATCGCCTGGTTGGATAGGGGCATCCTCGGGCGCAGGCGGATTATCAACGTTGCCATGGACGCCGCAGGTGCTGGTGTAGATAAAACGCTTCACGCCAGCCTGCTTTGCGGCATCTAGCATAATCTGAGTGCCGCCGATGTTAACTTCATCGTAATAGGATTCAGGAACATCGAGCTCTCGGAAGGCTGCTGCCATGTGTTGAACCATATCAATGCCTTTGACGGCTTTCTCTGCAGCGGCTTTGTCTGTGACAGATCCGATGACGACCTTTGCACCCCATTCGCGGAGTTCCTGCGTTTTGAGCCCCTCTTTGTAGTCGAGAGCCGTAACGCTGTGGCCGTCATCCAAGAGTCTACGAACAAGAGCTTTTCCTGTAAATCCAGTGCCGCCGGTAACCAGTACGTTCATGGTTCTATGCCTTCTGTGTTAATGGGGTGGTTGTTTTAAGCTGTTTGATAACATGAGCAGGAACCCCGGCTGCCACGTTGTCTGCTGGTATTGGCTTCGTTACAACGGCGCCTGCACCGACCACGCAATGGTCTCCAATGCTTCCGGCGGCGTCAAGCACGGTCACGCGTGCTCCCAACCAGCAATTGTTTCCTATTGTTAGCGGGCCAGCCGTTTCCATGCCGTCCTGGTCTGCAAACGGGGTCTCCGAGTTTGTGTCGTACTCGCCCCCGCTTAAGAGGTAGCTGTAAGAACCGATCAGCGTTTTCTCGCCGATGATAAGTTGGTTTGATGAAAAGAGGGTGCACGATGAGGATACACTGACACGCTTGCCTAGTGTGATGTCACCATTCTTGCAATATACAATGCTGTTTCGTCCCACATAGACGCCATCCCCGAGGAAAATGCCTTTGTTGTCTTTTCCTTTGGCGTCGATCATGCAGTTGTCATCCAGAATAATACCACCGCCGAGATGAATTTTGTGGGGATGTCTAAGAACCACATTCCGGCCAATGATGACCTTTCCGTCTACGTGCCCAAACAGGCTTTTGTAAAGGCGGCTGCGCAGCAGGATGCCGGCTGCGCCGGGCATTCCGGACAGGCAGCTTTGGAGCAGCTCTGCGCGAATGACATAGCTGAGTGATGTGTCGCCATAGAGTAATGCACGATAAGCCGCAAAGGCCGATTGGTTCTGCATCGCATCTTTAACTTTGATTGAGTTTTCGTTGTGCATTAGCAATTCACATTAAACTTACGCTGCCAGATAGCCGTATTCATCAGGGCCCAGAGCACATGATTGTGATTATGCTTCATCGTGAGATGTTCGTCGACCAAACGTTTTAGGGTTGTGCTGTTGATGTTGTTCTGAATGATGGGCGACTGATCGAAAAGGTCGATCATATAATCCTTGAGCGATCCGCGCAGCAGATGTTTGACGGGAAGGCTATAGCCCTGTTTGCCGCGGTTGACGATGTTATCCGGGAGCATGCCTTCGAGTGCGGAACGGAAGACATGTTTGGTTCGCAGCCCTTTTAATTTCCAGGCGCCGGGCAGGGATGCAATGAATTCGACAAGGACGTGATCCAACAGGGGGACACGTACTTCGAGGGAGCTCGCCATGCTCATCTTATCCACCTTCATCAAGACGCTGTCCGGCATCTGGAAGCGCATATCCAGATAAATTTCGCGGTTGACGATGTCCGTGGCATCGCAACGATCCAAATAGGGGCGTAGAAGACGGAAGGTATCAAATTCGGCTTTGCTCTTGAAGTTGTTATTGAATAGGGCCGCGTCTTGCTTCGCGTTTGTGAAGTACTGCCAGCGAAGGTGATGTCCCTCGGCGGGAAGAGCCGACCCCTCGATGAACCGCTTCAGCATGTTGATGGCGCCCTTTTTCTGGGGTTGATCCGGAAGGCGTCCTACAAGGGGATTGATGATGTGCTTGCGCAGAGGGGCGGGGATTACGCTGAAGGCACGATTGAGTCGGCTCGCTTTGAAGCGGTCATATCCGGCATAGCTTTCGTCGCCACCCTCGCCGCTAAGGCAGACGGTGACATGCTTCTTGGCCTGTTCGCAGACGAGAAGCAGCGGAACTGAAGAGAGGTCGGTCATGGGTTCGTCAAGATGCCAAAGCGCCTTTTCGACGGTGTCGGGTTTTAGGTCATCATCAATGATCAACACCTGATGGTCGGTTCCGAATACATCGGCAACCTGCTTGGCGTACTCAAGCTCGCCAAATGAGGTGTCTTCATAGCCGATGGTGAACGTTTGCAGTCGGCCGGTGATATGACGGCGCATCATGGCAACTAGGGCACTCGAATCCAGCCCGCCGGAGAGAAATACGCCGAGGGGGACGTCACTCATGAGGTGGCTCTTGACCGCATGGTCCAGCAACTCGCGCTGCTGTTCGACGGCATCCTCGTAGCTTGGCAGATTCCTTTGAGGGGCGAGGCTCAGATCCCAATAACGCTCAATGTGGGTGTCACCCCGTTTGTGTATAATGTAATGCCCGGCTGGGAGTTTCATGATATCGCGAAACATGGTGGCTGGGGCGGGCACGAACTCGAACCCAATATAGTCGTAGAAGGCTTGATGGTTCAGATCGCGTGGAACATCTGGATTTTCCAGAATGGACTTAATTTCTGACGCAAAGATGAGCTTCCCGTTGCGGAGGGTGTAGTAAAGCGGTTTAATGCCAATACGGTCGCGGGCGACAAAGAGCTGCTGCTTGGTGGCATCCCAAATCGCAAAAGCAAACATACCCCGTAATTTGCTGAGACACTCCACGCCATACTCCTCGTAGGCATGAATGATGACCTCGCTATCCGTGTTGCTTGCAAAGCGATGCCCTTTGCGTTCCAACTCCGGCTTCAGATCTTGATAGTTGTAGATCTCGCCATTGAAGGCCAATTGCACATTGCCGTCCTCATTCTGCATGGGCTGACGACCGAGATCACTCAGGTCGATGATGCTGAGTCGGCGATGTCCCAGAGAAATGCCGGCGGCGGCGTAGACACCATCTTGATCGGGTCCACGATGCGCCATGGCGTCATTCATTTTTGAGACAAGCGCCTCGTCGCGCCATGTAAACCCACAAATACCACACATAGGATAGATCCCCAGTTCCTGATCCAAGAATTGACAGGCCAGAACCGTATGAAATTTTGCCTGCGGATGCAATCCCAGTGTATAAGGATCGTGTATGGTCACCCCAGTATGACGACCTCCCTGCGACCCTACTCTCGCAGCTTATGTAGGCGAAATCCACAGCCCCTGAAACAAGCGTAAGAACAGTTCTGGGTGTTGACTGATACGCGCTAAATGTGCCAGGTCATCTTGGCCATATCTGGATATCTGAATGTAAGGATAGCATGCCGAGTGGGTTGTCCAAATAAGTAGCGTTAGGCCGGACTGCTCGGGGGGTAGCAGGATTTTCTGTGGTGTTGTAGTAGCGCTAGTAGCGAGTACAACAGGAGCGCTGTCCCCAACATTTCCAACCCCTCTTCCATAGCCACATTGATATGTAGAGAAAAGAGGTGTAAATGCTCGAAAATCACTGCTCCGAGCCAGCATATGCCAGCAAAAAAGAGCGGCATCAACAGATTAGGCTGCCATTGGGCCGCGCAGGCAATAAAGAAGAAGGCCGTACCAACCAATAGTACGTAGGGCAGTGTCCACCAAGAGCTAGGGGAGATGGGGACATGAGGAAAAAGTCGTGCTAACGTACCGCCGAAAGTCTCGTGGATACCACTTGTCTCGTCCAGAGAGAAGAAAAGCATGACGAGAGTCACACCTCGCCACCCCAACCGTTCCCAGCTGGCCCCGTAATCTCGAAACCATGCCAGTGTCATGGCTGCTATTGCCACCAGAATAAATAGGCCACTGCTGAACCAGACCGCAAGCGTCAATTCGTCATCCAGATCAAAAAGAGCAATGGTCCCGTCTTGGGTCGCTGCGGCCCTAGTTGCACCGATGAGTGTGGCACAGAGGTGGGCGGCTATAAGTATGGCTATTATGATGAGAGAGGCGACCAGTGCGCGCCGATGAAGTTGGCCGCGTGGGTCGATCAACTGTAGCCACTTGGATGCTGCTTCCACTCGGAGCGGAACACGTTCTTGCTGATAAACCATAGAGCACACGGTATTTAAGACATATCAGGAAAGCAAGATACAAAGAGGGAGTTTTGTGGGGTTGGCTTGACAACACAAGGGGTTGTTTTACTGTGACGCAATCCAGAGCAGACATGGCACCTATTTGGAAGTACATCTGTAGTATATGAGAGGGCCTTGAAAATTCAAACGACGTGGCAGCTGAAGCGGGAGTGGTTTGGTTGGAAGCGCATGGCCTTGCTGTGTTTCTTCTGTGGTGTTGCGTGTTGGTATGGTGCGATGGCGTCGCTTCATCGGTTTAGCACAGATCCCGACACGGCGGTCTGTGTGCAGATGGCATATGATGTTGAGGCCGGTGGACCTTTGCCCGTCTTCTTTTATGGGCAGGATTACATGGGTAGTCTGGAGCCGCTTCTTGGTGCTTTGTGGTGTCACCTTCTTGGGGCAACCCCGTTGTCGGTAAACCTGGCAACATCCACGTTTAGTTTTCTTTTCTTCGTTCTTGTCTTTCTTTGGTCACGCTCCCTCTTTGGGTGGGTAGGCGCATTTGGCGCTGCGGCTTTCTTGCTCATCGGTCCAGGCACCTACACGATTTACGCGCATCGGGCCCGTGGCGGATACGCTGTGTTGCTGTGCCTGATAACGGCAATACTCTGGCTGAGCTCAAGAATACTGCATTCGGAAGGTCGCCCCGAAAAACGCATCGGGCATCTTGGCTGGTTTCTGTGCGGCATGCTTGGTGGTTTGGGATGGTGGACAAACCAAAGTGCATTGATCGCAGCAGTGGCGGTTGTTGTGCCCGGCCTGATTGTGTTCCGGCGATCGCTGTTCTCATGGCGGATTCTCTCTGCGTTGATGGGAGGGGTGGTTGGGCTTGGATTGTACTGGCGGGCCCTGATTGACGCCCCATCGGTGGTCCTGAATATGACCGGTGGATTCGGCTCGGTTTCTTTGCCCGTGGGTATAGCCCGAATATTCAGCTATCATCTCCCCGCCTATTTTTCGGGCGGTCAGCAGCCCGATATGCTCGGATGGGTTCAGTGTGTTCTGTTGTTGGCCTGTTTTCTTGCCTGTGCGCTTGTCTATCTTCGTTTCCCGACGCTTCGCTCATCATATGTTTCTTTCTGCATGTTCACGTTGCTGAGTTTCTTCGTGGTTGTTGTCTTCATTGTGAGTCAATCTCATTTTGTGATGGAAGATGCCCCGCGATACGTTCTGATTCTTACTCCCCTGCTGGCTCTCTGTTTTGGTGGTGTTGTGGATCTGGTGTGGCGTAGAGCCGGACGCTGGGGAGGTGTGGCGGCCTTTGCTTTGATTGTGGCGCTTCAGTTGCCAGTGCTGCTCAATTTGTACGCCGTATTTAAGAAGGATGCGGCCGAACACGTTCACGCGAAGCAGTTGTCCGAATACTGTAGCAAACAGGGGTTACGAACCGTTTATGTAGACTATCATGACTATGCCCTCAATAACAGGAGCCGTGAGACGGTGTTCACCGACTTTTCACGGCAGAAGCGCTACGCATCAGCGGTTGCTTCAGAATTATCGTCAGACTTTGCAGCCCTTAAACGGTGTGATCTGCTTTCCCATTGTCTGCATAACTTATCGAGCACTTACGAGAGCGTTACATATGGTCCGTTTACCTGTGTTCACGATGTCTCTCCGCTTTATAAGACAGTACGTCCTGTCTTTTCTGATAGCCTGATTGGCCAGGAATCTTCGTTAATTGATGGTGATTGGTCGAGTCGTATCGTGGTGCCGTGCGGAGGTACAAGGTCCATCGAATTTGAGTTGAACGAAGCGGTAGAGGTGTGTGGCGTTGATCTCTTTTCATCCAGTCAAACCTTTCTAAAGATGGGCACATTCAGGGTTTTGCCCGTTGGCTCCGATAATTGGGTGACCGTGAAGTCGGACGTTTTTAAGAGTCATTGGTTTCCTTCGGGACCGCGTCTTTTTTACGGGGGTGAATCTGCCTACTTGCGCGTGTTGTGGTTTGGGCAACGCATTCGTGCCGTTGGCATGGACATAACGGGGCCGGGCGATTTGTGCGAGATCAATGTTCTGTCTCCGTCTGAGAAGTTTTTCGCATCTGCAGATGTGGAAGCGCTTTTTCGCTCACTAGAAAACGAGGATGTTCAATCTGTCTATTCGGGGCGCTATGTTGCAAATGCACTCTATAGGCTTTCTGGTGGTGCTCTTAAGACGTCAATCAACGGATATGTTCTGGACGCGCCAGAGAAGGCATTGCCCTCCCTTATGGTTTTGTCAAAGCATACGGTGATTGTCTCTGAGCCAGGATATGCTGTAGCGACGCGGGCAAGTTTGCGTGCCAAGGGGCTTCCATTTCAAGAGATGGCAGTCGGATACTGGACGCTCTTTTCTTTTCCCTCATGGTCCGGCGATCTTCCTTCCGAAGTGATGCCCGGGTTGTTTTGGAACGGAAAGACGGCCTTTTTAGATGCACCTCGCGTATGGGCCGAGTTCCGCTGCCTACGCTCTGATGCATGGATAGGATCGAAGCGTGAAGATGAACTTCGGTCGGTTTTGAAGATCCTCCCCGGGTTTATTCCTGCGCAGCGTCGTTTGTTGGATATTTGTCTGAAGAATGGAGACATGCCTAAGGCTGATCTTATACGGCGCAATGTAACCCCGGAGGTGCGTCTGGATAGCGCTTTTCAGAATGGAATGCTGTTAAAAGGGGTTCGCTTTCTGTGGGAAGAACATACGTTGCGCCTATTACTCTCTTGGCGACTTCCCGAGAAAATACCCACTGCCCCCTTAAGTGTTTTTGTGCATATGAAGGGAGTCGAGGGCCAGCAGCTGGCATTCGATTCCCCGTTTGTGGATCTGTGTGCGAAGTATACGCCACGGGATCGGGACCGAGTCACACAAACGATTATACCGCTTGCAGATACACTTGACCAAGGAGATGTGCTAGAATTGACTGTCGGCCTTTATCAAGCGTATCCCCCGTTTACCCGGATCTTCGCACGCACCAAGGGGCACCTTGGTAATCGGGGGAAGATAAATATATTCGGCGTCGTTTCTTCGCGACTCGACTGAGCTCGAATTGAAGCTTCAGCTCAGAAGGTTGCGACATTCTGTTGGAATGTCTCGTGCATGTAGCTCCGCTAAGCGATTTTCTTGCGCGTTGAGCACAGCTTCTCTCTGCTTTGAGTCACGAATCATAACATCCATTAGAACGGCAAGTTCCTTGGGATCATCGCCATCAAAAAGGATTCCGCTTTTTCCTATGGCTTCAGGCATGCCGCCATTCCTTCGAGCAACTACGGGTACGTTGTGGCACATGGCTTCAATGAGGGGTAGGCAGTATCCTTCATGGAGGCTTGGGCAGACGAACAGGGCTGCTGTTTCGTAGCAAGCGGCTAAGGCGGCATCGTTAACAAATCCTTCAAAGCTAACGTTTGAAAGTTCCAGTGTTTTGGCAAGTGATCGCAGCATGGCAAAGTAGCGCGGGCAACTCCATTCAGAGCCAACCAGCACGAGACGGCTCTGGGTGTTCATGGTTTTCTGGTACCAGCCAAAAGCAAGCATCAACGCTTCAACGTTTTTATTTGGGGCCATGCGTCCCACAAATAGAATATTGGTGAGTCCGTTGCCAAGTTTTTGAAGCATGTGACTGTCTGGCTTAATGTCAATTGCCGATGGATGGAAGAAAAGCGGAACGACTTTTACCTTTTTGATGCTGAGGTCACGTAGCTCGTCGGCATTAAATTCCGAGTCTGCCCAAACTTCATTTCCCTGCGATGCAATTGAGAAAAGCTGGTCTCTTGAGTCGTGCAGTTGGTCTGCGACGGCATCATCGAATCCACGCATGAAATGTTCTGGTGTGATGTTGTGATAGCGCACAATGCGTTTGCAATCTGATTTCAGGAAGCATTGGCTTGCTTCGGAGGCAATGGAGTAATGAAAAATGACAGAGTCGCGTTTCGTTGTCAGGTACTCTGAGATGGGGCGGGCGAGGTGCGCAATGGCGGGTGTTGTCGTTTTGACGGGGGCGTAAATATCTGATTCAAGGCCCAGGCCATGAAGGGTTTGTTGAAGAATGCGTGCTTCTTGGGAGATGGCGTCACCATCGGCAAAGCCTGCAAGGAGTTGGTCTACGCGTGCTGGCATTAGTGAGCTCTCTCCTGAAGTGTGTTGATTTGTGCTTCCAGTTGCTTAATGCGCCCTTCCAGTTCGCTTATTTGCCGATTATGCTCTTGGTGTTCAAAATCCAACACTTCTGCATGCATTGCATTGATGTCGTTTTGGTGAAATGCTATCCAGAAGTGCTGATATCGCAAGATTCGCCAGAGAAACATGCGAATCATGTAGGAAATAGTCCCTTTTAGACCGGGGGGGCGGGGCTGTGAATAGAGTGCAGGGTTTACGCCTTGCCGTTTTCGGACGACTTTAACGTAGCGATCAAGGTATTCTGCATTGGATTCTACGTTGCGTAGTGAGAGAATTTCAGAATCATCCTGAGCACGTGAGGCGTATGCCTCGTTCTCTAAGGTGGTCGCTTTTTTTGTGAGATCTTGGCCTAGCGACTCTGATTCATCGTTTCCGTTGATCCAAATCTTCATAAGAATATCCCCGGCTCTATCTGTGGTCCAATGGCTATAGTAATACGCAAAAATAGGTGTAATTAAAATGATGATTATTATTAAGGATTTGAACTGTGGATGGCACGGATGAAATGGATGGGGAGGATGCTAGCAATTACGACCTGTGGGTTTAGGCACGATGTGTCATCCCAAGTTTGCCGAGGGATCTTAGGCATCCAGTAATGCTAGAGATTCCTCGGCAAGCTCGGAATGACAGCAGCTTCCTTTTTATGATCCGTGTTGAGTGCGCTGAACAGCGCAATTAGTTCATAGGGGCACTTGTTGGCTTTTTGCGTAACGCATAATGCGTTATGCCGATCGCAATGGCAGATGGAATCGCCTCGGTGGCAATTGTCACCAGATGTGATACGCTTAGCCACCCTTCAGACCAGTGTAGGCCGTAGAAAAGGAGTACTGGCGAAATGAACCGTTCGCTGGTGATGGGCCAGAAGGCCATGATGCCCCGGCCATCGGTGAAGAAGTCCAAAGCCACATGTGTGCCATAGCAGACTGCCATGGCGATTGTCCATGGCACGGCGGGGTTTAGCCGGGTTATCTTCAGAAAGAGGTAGACGCACGCACTTACGGGAATAACAGCAAGCAGACTATGAGTGAAGTGGTTGTGGAATTGCCCTAAATCACCAAACACCATGCCGAGAATCGCGTCGAGATCCGGTGCCATAGAAAATCCTGCAAAGAGAAGGAACACCCGCCACCCGCTGGCAGAGAAATGGTGATTCCATTTTCTGAATATGCGGTAGAGAACGTACCCGGCGGTTATATGTGTAATGGGAGATGGCATAGTTAAAAATTAGAATAGTGTATAAATGAAAGGTGCTGAGGACTGGCCAGCCACCACAATGAACGCTAACAATAACATGACCACGACGACGGGAACAATCCACCACGCCTTATTGTGCCACGCAAATTCGGTCAACTCCTTCAAGAGAACGCCAATATGTTTGAGAAATCGCATTCGTCATCTTCCTGCTTTGCTTTGACGGCTACACTCTAGTTGAAACGGGCAGAGATACTCCAGCCGTTTTATTCGAACGGTTGAACATTAGCATTGTTTGGGATAGGCTTTGCCCCATGACGACCAACTTAGGTTCCGATTTGATTCAGTCCCGCGTTGCAAAGACGGTGTGGCCTTGGCGGGAGGCAGTAACCCCTATCTCAACTCCAGTATCTTGCCGCAAACGCGCCATCGTCCAATTTCTCGTCATGCTTTCCGTGGCGGGTTTTATGTCGTTGAAATACAAGCATGCTGCGGTGACGGTGTCCTGTATTGCGCTGTTTGTGATTGTGACAGGGCTGTTTCTTCCGAAAGTGTTTTTGGCGGTGGAACGCGGCTTTAAGCTGTTTGGGCATGGTGTTGGCGTGATGCTGACATGGCTGCTGCTTGTTCCTTTCTTTGTGTTAGTTTTTGTTCCCGGACGTCTCGCCCTTTTGCTGGTGCGTAAAGATCCTTTGAGTCGCGATTTTCCGGGGGAAGGCGCCACGAATTGGAAATCGCATCGCGGTTGTGCGGATAAGAGCCGTTACAGGAAGCAGTACAAATGAACATTCTTGGTGTCAGCGCGTTCTATCATGATTCTGCCGCCGCTCTAGTCTGTGACGGTAAAATTGTGGCGGCCGCGCAAGAAGAACGGTTTACGCGCAAGAAACAGGACTCCAGCTTTCCCATCAATGCGGTGGGCTATTGTTTAGCCGAAGGCGGCATTGCCCCCGGGAAGCTGGATGCCCTTGCTTTTTATGATAAACCGATAACCAAGTTTTCCCGTGTCCTTGAAACCTTTTTCGCCGTTGCTCCAAAGGGGTTGCGCCCCTTTATGATGGCGATTCCGCTTTGGATGAAGGAAAAGCTCTGGATCCCGTATCAAATTGAAATGGCCCTGGACACAAATGGCTTCAAGCAGCCCAAAGAGACGTTTTTTACCGAACATCATGAGGCACATGCTGCTAGTGCGTTTTACCCATCCCCTTTTCAGAATGCTGCGATCCTCACGATTGATGGTGTGGGGGAGTGGGCGACGAGCTCGCTGGGACGTGGTGATGGCAATCAACTGGAACTCCTTCAGGAGCTACATTTTCCACATTCTCTGGGATTACTTTATTCCGCGTTTACCTATTTTTCCGGCTTCAAGGTCAACTCGGGTGAATACAAGCTCATGGGGCTGGCTCCTTATGGAGAACCGAGATACGTGGATATCATCAAAGAGAATCTGATTCACGTTTATGATGATGGCTCTATCTTTCTGAATATGGATTACTTTGGTTATCACGATGGCTTGACGATGACGAATGACCGTTTCGACATGCTCTTTGGGGGCCCGGCCCGTAAACCCGAATCGAAGATTACGCAGCGAGAGATGGATCTGGCAAAGTCGATCCAAGTGGTTGCCGAAGAGGTCGTGTTAAAGATGGCAGAACATGCGCACAAACTTACCGGTGAGAAGAATCTCTGTTTGGCGGGGGGGGTGGCGCTGAATTGCGTAGCAAATGGACGGCTGCAACGCGAAAGCCCATTTGAGAACGTCTGGATTCAACCGGCCGCGGGTGACGCGGGTGGTGCGCTGGGTGCGGCTCTGGCCGTGTGGCATACCGTGCAAGGCAATCCTCGGACTGCAGATGAGGTTCACGATCAGATGCGTGGCTCATATTTGGGGCCGCAGTTCTCTGACGATGAAATTGGTGCCTACCTTGACGCCAACGGCTACGTGGGCGCCCGGTTGTCCGACGAGGAGTGGGCGCCGACAATTGCCCGTGTCCTCGACGACCAGAAAGTGGTTGGCATGTTTGAGGGGCGCATGGAGTTCGGGCCGCGTGCGCTTGGCGGTCGGTCAATACTTGGGGATCCACGTTCGCCTGAGATGCAGTCCGTTATGAATCTAAAAATCAAATACCGCGAGTCCTTTCGCCCGTTTGCTCCCTCGTGCCTGGAAGAACGTGTCAGTGATTATTTTGAGATGGATGGGGCATCGCCGTATATGCTGCTTGTTGCTCCTGTAAAGAAGGAGCGGTGCATTGAGGATGGTGAGGGGGAGAATCTGCCTTTGCGCGAGCGGATTCATGTAAGGCGGTCGGATTTGCCGGCGATTACTCATGTGGACTATTCGGCAAGGGTTCAGACGGTTAACTGGGAAACCAATCCACGCTACTATGATCTCATTAAAGCGTTTGAGGATCTTACCGGCTTCGGCATTTTGATCAACACCTCGTTTAATGTGCGTGGCGAACCAATTGTTTGCACGCCCGAGGATGCTTACCGCTGTTTCATGCGAACCGAGATGGATGTGTTGGTGCTTGGATCCTATATCCTGAAGAAAGAGGATCAGCCTCCCTGGCAGGAAGCACGCGATTGGCGTGAGGACTATGTGTTGGATTAGTGGCTTGGAATGTCAATCGACAGAACTGGTGGGCGCGTGGTAGGGTGCCGCTCACTTACAGCCAATGCGGGAGCGTGTAATGACAGAGAGAGACACCACTGAGTCAGGGCTCGATGTTGAAGCGATTATTCAACACATCAAGACGGATGTTGCTGCATCCGAGCTGCCTATAAATGATGCGGTTGCCGAAGCCGCAAGCCTTGACAGTGATCTTGCCCCAATTCTTGCAGATGCGAACCAGTTCTGTAGGGTTGGTGACTCTAGCCCCGGCGGGGTAAAAGGAGTTGTATACCGAATTCTGCTGCGGCTTCTGACGCCTCTCGTCGGAGAATTGAACCGATTTAATAGTCTTTCGGTTCGCTCGCTGAACAAGCTTGGCAAGATGCTCACTGGCAATGATACGGAAAGCGATAGTGATCTATTGGCTAGCACGCATCGCCGTATCGACTTGCTTGTTGATCTTGGTAATCGTCTTGATTCCTATGACAAGCAACGGCTTGATGAGCGGCTTAAGCGCATCGAAGAACAACTTCCAAAATCCGAACTTCAGGAATAGCCCGTGAAGATCGCATTTGTTGCTCCCTTCTATGGCGCGAGAGCATCGGGCGGTGCTGAATCGGAATGTCGGCAAACGGCATTGCGCCTTGCTCAGCAAGGGGTTGAAGTTGATATTCTGACAACCTGTCTTCTGGATCTTGTGCACGGCTCAATGGTGAATGCATATCCTCAGGGCGTGTCGCACGACGACGGTGTTGTTGTAAGGCGCTTTCGCGCTGACGTTTTTGAGCCCGGTCCCTTCTGTGAACTTAATCAGCGGCTCATTGATGGTGAGACGCTGAGTGCTGATGAGGAACGATTCTTCATGGCTCGCAATGTCAACAGCTTCGAGCTCTACCGGTACATTGCGGCTCATTCCAGTGAGTATGATTGGATCTGCTTTATTCCCTATCTCTTCGGAACGTCGTGTTACGGAAGCCAGATTTGTTCTGAGAAATCAATCCTGATTCCCTGCCTTCATGACGAAGGGTACACACGCATGCAACTGATACGCGACATGTTCGCCCGCGTGGCTCGTGTGGCCTTTCATACCCCTGCTGAAATGCGTATTGCCGAGACCCTTTTTGGTCCCGCTACCCATGCGAATCAACGGATGCTAATCGGAGAGGGTGTCGACTTTGATTTTGAATCGAATGCGGAACGCTTTCGAAAGCGCTTCGCCATTTCAGAGCCCTTTCTTATGTACGCGGGTCGAAAAGACAGCACGAAAAATGTGGATACGCTGATCCATTTCTTTTCGGCTTACAAACGCGCGAATCAGAATGATCTCAAACTGGTTCTTATTGGACCGCGTGAGGCTGCAATTCCCTCCGATATGAGTTCCTGGATCGTGGACTTTGGTTTTCTGGCGGATCAGGACAAGAAGGATGCCTATTCGGCTGCACTGGCACTCTGTCAACCCTCATTGAACGAGAGTTTTTCCATTGTCATGATGGAGGCTTGGGGGTGTGGAACGCCATGCCTTGTACACGGCGGGTGTGAGGTCACGCGGGAGCATGTTACGCGTTCAAATGGCGGGCTGTACTTCGAGAACTTCCCGGAATTTGTGGGTACACTTGACTACATGCTAGCGCATCCTGATGAGTGTAAAGCAATGGGCGCGCAAGGGCGAACGTACGTGAATGAAAATTTCGATTGGCCCGTTATCACGAGCCGCTATATCGAGACGCTGTTTGCGGGCCGATAATATCAAGTGCCATTTTCGGCATTGGGATAAGAGCAGAGCTTTCCTCCAGGCGATTGAAAACACAAGCAGCTCGAATTGGATTCGGCAATTTCGGCCTGTTCCGCTTTGGGTAAGGGGGGACAAGGATTCGCTGCCGCCGGAGGCTTTCCTTGGAGCGGCGGCGGCCGTGCGAAGAATGAGCCGGTCGCAGACCGACCTTGCCCCCAAAGCAGGAAGCCAGGTGCACAGGAGAGAGCACGTAGTGCGGCCTGTGTGCCTGGATTCCCTGGGGGGGTGGGGGGATTGGTAGAGCGGCGTTGTGGTGTTGACCACCCAAGCGGAGAACGTGTTCAGCGGCTGCCGTATTCGGCAGATGCTGGGCGCGTTCTCTGTGCAGGGCAGCGACTAAAAAACAAAAGAGAGCTGTGCTGTTGTCCCCCCGCGTAGCGGCGGCGAAGCCGGGATGGGTTTTCCCCCCGGTGGATTTCCTTTTTTAGAAGGGGGCGCCTCGGAAAAGGGGGTCCGGGGGGAAAACCAAGGCGGGGGAAACAGCATGAGTCAACACCGCTCGCCGCGTTCCCCTAATTGCCGCCGGAGGCATTCCGCATCGGGGCGTTGGCGTGACCGGTGCTGCCGTACTCGGCAAGCAGCAGGCATGACAACGCGGGGTATATGGGCGTGAGATATGCTGGTGGTTTCGGGGATAGGGTTGGCGCGTGGAATACGTGTGCTGGAAGGTTGCCTGTCTGAACGAAGTGAGTATCCTTCGCCTGTCTGAGCCCGAAGGGCGAGCCCCTGGGAACGGTAGTGACCTCGCCTGTCTGAGATCGCGTAGCGATCGAGTCCCAGGGGTATCGCGAGCGCAGCGAGCTGGGTATTCAGGCGTTCAGGCGTGGGCTTTACGTTGGCAACACGGAAAAGCTCGCCGTAGGTTTCCCCCCGGAACTTCCCTTTTCCACACCGTGGAAAAGGTGACCCAACTCCCCCCTTCCATCGACAGCAGTCATGCTTGTCTCTCCCTAAAGGGCCCCACTCTGTTATGACCGTTTCACACGGAACGTGGTCTAGCCGACGACGCCGTTACTCACTCAGGAGGTCTCACCAGACGGGAACCATTATAGAGATTTAATAGGCTGCTAAATTGAAAATGAAAACTCTCAAACAGAACTTGGCATGATCTAGTGAATGCTAATGATACCCCTATAAACATTGACTACATCAACTACTTGGACAATGTCCTATTCTCCATTCTCAAGGGCCGACCCCAATTTTTGAGGGGCCGGTTCGGCTTCGGCAAATCTTGAATCTTCAGACCTGACCCTTCTTCCGCCCTGAAAAACGACCTCAGATCGGCGTGGGCGAAGTCGGTGCGGAGGGTTTTTCAGCGGAATCGATTCTTGAGGGCTGACCCCACCTCTTTCCTAATTTTTCTCTTATCTAGAATGTTGAATGTTTAGATGTGACCCTTCTCGGCTGCCGACCCTTCTCGGCTGCCGAATTTTCGGCGGTTCCCCCCATTCACGAACTAACCGATAGGTCCTCGCATCAGCCCTCTTGGGGGCAACCACTGTCAATCGAGAAGCAAGCTCATTCAATTGATCTTCCGGTGTATCCAACATTGCCGACAGCCACGGTTTGGCAAAAAGCACATCAGGACTGATACCACATTCTTTTCCGAGCGCTGCAAAAGAAGTAATCCCCGTATCACGCAGAAGCACAGGGGTATACTCCCATGAAAACCTGGGCTCTTGGTACGCGACAATACATAACCGTGAATCCGAAGATCTCACGCCCTTTACATAGTAAACAGCACCCCACTTACCCGCACTAAAAGGCAAACCAACCGCACCGCTAGATATCCACCATTCTTTCATCTCCTGCACACTCACAGGAAATTCGCCATCTTGAGCACTCCAGTATTCGCGACAAACCATTCCAATGTCACGCAAGACAGTAGCTTCACGCATGAACCATCGAAGGGACTGGTACTTCCCCTTCACTTTGCTTGCAACAGCGACCACACAGACAATGAATATACAAGACAGTACTACTGCGCGTATCCTGACACGAGGCAAATGCATGATCACAGCGAGTATCCTTAGTTTGAGGGATTTTGCGGTCCAATCCATTTCCAATCTGATCCAAGAGTCACGACAGGAGCACCTTGAATAGAGCAACCATTTACCCCAGAAACCCCTGAGTAGGTTCCACAAAATCCACTCAGAGCCGCGTTCGCTGCCTCGTAGGCATATACCCCTTGCTGGTTCCATTGCTTGTGTACATATGAAGCAACAAAAACAACCGCACCAACGCCAGGATTAGTCCCAAAACAAAGCCTGTTTGCGACACCAAACATGAGGTAGTTAAGTACCCCACCTTTAACACATTTTCCTGCATACACCACAGTACGTTCGCAGCCCCCTAGTGTGGTTCCATTTGGCAGATTCTCAACGGGCCCGCCTTGCCCTGGAGGGTAATTGCTCAGCGGAGGATTCCAGTAACCTCCACCGACTGCTTGTAACTGACGAATGTCCCATGCTCCACCTGCAGCTTCTTGCAGGTCATACAGATTGTTGCAATGCTTGCACCGATCGCTCGGATCCCATGTGTAAAACGTGTTTTCAATATTCGCTAAGATTGCATTCACAGACGCAGTGACATCAGCACCACCACAAGTTCCCGTTGGCTGTGAGCCTGTCCCTCCACCTGGGGTAGATCCCGGAGGCAAAAAGATGACGGGGAGCACTGAAATAACACGGCCATCAATATCACCCATTGAAATAGGAGAGTTGAGAGCAAACCCATAGACATTCAATCCCCCATCTTCTTCAATCGGATCTCTGGATGGCCACCGCCCTAGTTCGGGGTTGTAGTATCTGTAGCCGTAGTATGGCATCCCTGCTGTTGTGTGTGTTCGTGTGGTGCTGGTGCTGGGGGAGTCGTAGGCGTCGGGTTTTTGCAAAATGGCTGATATACTGGAGGATTTTGTGGAGTCGTAGGTGTAGGAAGCATGGTGTGTGTTGCTGTAGGTACAGGGGGAGTCGTAGGCGTATCTTCCGTCGTCAGAGCGATGGTTAACAAGGGCTACTGAACCGTAGTTGTAGGTGTAGATTTGAGCAAGTACTGCCTTGAGGTATTCCCGCTCAACATACTGCCGGATCAGATTGTTCATCACTCGCGTCATGCCATGCTCACCTTTTGGGTTTGTTATAGCAAATGTGAATACAAAGTCAATTCTGGTGGGATCCGGTGCTCGTGGGCGGGCGGATCTGCGATTCTTTGCACAGGCAAGCATGATCGTGTTATGTGACGTGTCAGTTCAAACAGTAGCGACCACCTAGCCGCCACTGGTCGCTACGGGGTGCACCTCGGAGATGTGCACATACTTTAGGTCTTTTCAATAGGTGACATTCGCGGGGAGGCGATCAGATCGTGCCAAAGGTCTCGGCCAGGATGGCCTCGTTCTCACCAATCCACGTCCACAGTTTCTGAAGGCCCTCGTCAACGCCGATGTGCGGTTGCCATCCAAAGTCCTGCTTGGCGCGGGTAATGTCACTGATGTAAATGGGCTGATCTCCCGGGCGCCATGTTTCCATTGAAACGGTTGGGGCTTTTCCGTTGAGTTGCTCCAGGATGGGGCCAAACTCTTTCCAAATCGAAAGCGTGAAGGTCGGACCGCCGCCGATGTTGTAAACCTGGCCGGCCGTGACGTCAATATGCTGTGCAGCGGCTTCGTAGGCCGCGACGAGGTCGTCGATAAAGAGGACGTCGCGCACCTGTTTTCCGTTGCCGTAGATTTTGAGGGGACGACCAAATTTCGTAGCGAGACAGAAGTGTGCGACCCACCCCTGATCCTCGACCCCAAACTGTCGGGTGCCATAGATGCACGACTGGCGAAATACAACGGTGCGGAGTCCGTACATGCGGGCATAGTCCCTTACGTATTGATCCCCGCACCCTTTTGAACAGCCATAGGGACTATGAAAATCAAGGGGTTCGTCTTCGGCTATTCCATTGGGGCGATCTGCCAAATGGTAGCGCAATTCTCCTTCCTCGACGGTTCGTGCTTCCAGTCCACCATACACTTTATTTGTGGACGAGTAGAAAACGATGGCCGATGGGGCTTTCTCGCGAACGGCTTCGAGCAGATTGAATGTGCCCAGAGCATTGATTTCAAAATCGTCTCGAGGGCCGATGACAGAGGTGGTTACGGCAACTTGTCCAGCCAGATGATAGACGCGATCGACGGATGGCGAGACCGCCTGCGTCATTGCCTCGGCATCTCGAATGTCCCCTTTGATAAATGTCAGCGCCTTGCCGCCGGGTTGGGACTGAAGCCATGCCAAATTATGGGGCGTGCCTTTACGAGAGAGATTATCAAAGACGGTCACCGAGTCGCCTTTGGCCAAATGGTGGTTTGCCATTGCACATCCAATAAATCCAGCCCCACCAGTTATTAGCACTCTACCCACGTTTGAATCCTCCAGAAAAATTAATTCAATCCCAGCGCTTCCGCGACTTCTTGCTTTACGTCGCGCGCTCTAACCTCTTCCAGTCGCCGCTGCTGCGATTCCATAACCTCGGCGTGAAGTTTCGTATCGCTACACACGCGGTGGACAAGCATAGCCAGCTCGGCTGGTTTCAAGTTGTCAAACATGACGCCAGCGTTTCCCATGGCTTCGGGCATTCCACCAGCGCGTCTCGCGATGACGGGTGTATTAAGCGCCATTGCTTCTACGAGTGGCAAGCAGTATCCCTCGTGGCGGCTTGCCATAACAAATGCATCAGCAGCTGCATAAAGTGTTGCACGACCCCCATACATATACCCAGTAAAACAGACATTGGGTAACATGAGACGCTCTGCCAGAAGTCGCAGCATGGCGTAATAACGGGGGCAGCTGTGCTCAGAGCCAACCACGATTAATCGGCTTCTTGCATTGATCGTATGATAGTACCATGCATAGGCAAGGATCAGCTCTTCGATGCATTTGTGTGGAGCCAATCGGCCTACAAAGAGCCAGTTTGTCAGATTGTCGCCAAACTGTGCACGAATTTTGGGATCTTCTCCTGCTTCGAACTCATCGGCCCGGAACATGAGATGCAGGACTTTAGAACACTTAACCCCAAACGGTTTCAGCTCTCCCGCGTTGTAGGCCGAGTCCGACCAGAACTCATCTGCCACGGATGCCGCGACGGCGAGTCCCTGACGGGCTTCCCGTAGCTCTGCGGCCACATCGTCGTCGTACCCATCAAAGAACTCGGCGGGTGTTATGTTATGGTACTTAACAATGCGCCGCCCCTGCGTAGCTGCGAACGCGTCATTAACCGGAGATCCGGTTGAGTAGTGGAGGATTGAACCTGTTGCCGCAGCGGGATCATAGTCATCGAGCGGGTGACAATCCTCATGGGCGTCTTTGGCGATGTGACCTTTGGGCACGAAGATATCCGACTCATAGCCGAGTTCATGTAAGATGTCCCTCAGCATGCGGACTTCTTGAGAAATCGCATCGCCCTTGGCGTATCCTGCTACCAACTGATCAATGCGCTCAGTCATGACGGTGTTGACTCTAAATGGTTACAGCGCGCTTCTAGTGCTGTAAGCCGCTTGCGAAGCTCACTCGCTTCACGTCGTCGGAGTCGTACCTCAAGCTCTAGCGTGCGGACGGCTTGTAAGTTGATTGTGTTCTGGTGAAATACGGTCCAGTCGTGTGGGTGGCGCATCAAGCGCCACAATACGCCACGAATTAGGCCTGCAATGCGTCCCAGACCTTTGCCGCTGTTGGGCAGGTTGAAATCCGCAAGCGCGACCTGAGTGCGGTTGCCGAAAAGTGTAAGGTGACGGTCCAGAAATTCGGATTCGTTGGCTGTGGTTCCCAATTCAAGAATTGCCGATTCTCCCGCAATTCGGTCTCGAATTCCGGGAGCATTAAGATTGCGTGCTGCTGCGGCAATCTCAGCTCCCAAACTTTGGGTGCAGTCTTGACCGGCAACGGTCACAAGCATTGTGTCAGGGATTTGTTGGCATTCACTCATTAGGCATGTCTATATCTCACGCAAACGGGGCGGTGTCAAGACACACCAAAGTGTGGACTGTCGCCATTTCTTGACGGTTGGTGGCATAGTAGATCCCTCGGCTTCGCTCGGGATGACAGTTTCCCAAGGGTTCTTGTCATGCCGAGCGAAGTCGAGGCATCTCTGGCCTTTCTCAAAGACATCAGACCGTTCCACTTCCAGGAATCAGAAGAACGCCTTTCTTCAGTGATTTCCGACGGCCCACTTCGAAAATGGTACGTGCAAGAGAGGGGCTACCACGTTTCTGTGAATCGCGAAACGGTGGGTTTGGAGGGAAGAATGTTGAGCACATCGTTTACGGTCTTCTGGTCGCCGGGGAAAATGAGACCGGGTCTAACGTCTGCGAGGGGTTGGACCACAAAGCGACGTTCAGCCCAGCGCGGGTGGGGGAGTGTCAGGGATTGGTCTGCAGAGCAGATCTTGCCCGCGTAGAGAATGTCGATGTCGATGGGGCGAGGGGCAAAACGATCATCGGTTCGTACGCGCCCCATCGCATCTTCTATGGCGTGGATTGCGGTAGACATCGCGGTGGGCGAGGTTGTTGCCGTGACCACGAGAACGGCGTTAAGGTAGGCAAGGTGTTCGTACTCAGGACGAACTCCCACGGGGGCGGTCTCGTATACGGATGACGGGATGATGTTCAAGACTCCGGGAATACTGGAAACCTGATCTTTTGCCGATTGGAGACAGGCAAGACGATCTCCAAGATTCGATCCCAAGCTTAGACCATATTCCATTTCGTTTTCTCGTTTATGCGGTACTGTGGAGGCCCGCCGGATTCCATTTTCTGTCGTTGACATTCACATTCAGGCCGCTAGAGTACCGCGACCGTTTCCTTATGGGTTGCCAGTTTAGCTCAGTTGGCAGAGCAAGTGATTTGTAATCACTAGGTCGGGGGTTCGAGTCCCTCAACTGGCTCCAATCTTACTACAAATACCTCCTGTTGTTATCAACGAGGAGGATTGCGGCTCGCTTCTGTTGTGTTTGTGTTATGGGGTGACTCCCGTATTTGGGTTTTGCAGTAAGTTGCGGATGCGCATTGTGAGTTCGTCAAGGTTGAAGGGTTTTGCAAGAAACGATTCGCCACCAATCTGACCGTCATGTGTGCGTTCTTCAGCCTTGCTGACAACGGCGGTTGTGAAGATGATCGGGGTCGTTTTTAGGGCGGGTATGGCTCGTATGGCTTGAGCCACCTCTCCGCCATCCATGCCTGGCATCATTACATCAAGCAGGATGACGTCGGGACGAACGGTTCTGAGTAGGGCAAGGGCTTGCTTTCCGTCGGCGGCATTCAACACCTCAAAGCCCTCGAATCGTAAAAAGTCGGTAAGCGTAGTGAGCAGGTGTGCATCATCGTCAACAATCAGTATTTTCGTGCGGTCATATGCGGTCATTGTGTGTTCCTTCGTTTAGGGCTACAGGTATGGTAGCTGTTGAAATGCTCTCTCCGCGATCATTTTTCCCCTGAATCGACGTATTGTCAACTCAGACAAAGATGAAGATTAAGGTAAAGTTTCAGATTAACGTGGGGTCCGTTTCCATGTTCCCGACATGTTTCCGCTACAGAAGCGAATCCATCCGGCGAAAAGGGCAACGTGCATGGTGATGAAATGATCGCACGCACCGCATAAGTGGGCGATGCGTCCCGTTTGCCCCATCTTTCTCAACTGTTTCCCCGTTTGCCCTGCGATCAGGAGCAAGGTGAGTAGCGTTGCGACAGCACTTGCGGGAATCGTGTCGAGAAACGCTCTGCCGTTACCGTAGGCGAAGGCACATTGCGGGTAGCTGATGCATCCCATCACGATCACAAGGTGGGGCGTCACCCATCGGAGCACTTTGTGTGACAAGAATGCCCATGCGAAAACGCCGAAGCGGGGCGCCAAACAGGCTTTGCAGAACCCTAGAGCCTGGTAGTCACCCGCCCCAATTCTTACACGCCGCACCCATTCATCTCCAACATCCGGCAGTGCTTCTGTTGCGATTGCTGAGGGATCATACAGCATGTGGTAGCCTTGCTCCCGAACCTTCATACCGATCACGAAGTCATCAACAATGGTGTTTACAGGAATAGACTCCCAGAAAAGAGAGGGGCGAATGGCATAGATCGCGCCGTTGGCTCCGAGGCAAGAGTCGAGAGCAGATTCCCATGTTTTCAGTTTGGTTTCCAAATGCCAGTAGAGGCCCTCTTCTGCAGGATTATCGAGGGCTTGCCCTGCATTGTCGGCTTCAGAGGGGGTATTTGTGAAGATGAGTCGTCCGCAGACACCGCCGACGCGGGGATCCGAAAACGACTTCACCAGGTGAAGGATAGCATCGTGCGCGAACATAGTGTTGGCATCGCTGAATACGAGAAGTGAGGGAGAGGTGGCGTTCGCCGAATTGCGGATGTGTGAAACCATTTCTCGCAAGACAGTGACTTTGCCGCGATTCTGGGAAAACTCCATGACCTGAATGTGATCATCTTTTGCGGCCACCTCTTGCGCTATGCTTGCCGTTGTGTCTGTGCAGCCATCTGTACCGAGGTAAACGCTGATTTTGTGGGGGGGGTAATCCAGTGCCTGAAGATTATGGATACGCTGAGCAATGATCTGGGCTTCGTTATGCGCGGCAATGACGATATTAACATGTGGCAGATCTGAATCCTTTGGTAAGTCCGTCTGGGGTTGTCGGGATGGGGGGGGGGCATGCTCTGCCAGAAGCGCCAGTAGCACGGGATACCCAAACCAAGTGTAGGCGAAGACAAGTGCTAGGACAATGAGAGTTACATTAAGTGCGGAAATCATTTGGGTTAGCAGCCTGTCGATCTTAAAGAGATTACGCGATTAATTGATTTCACGGTTCATCCTCATCATATTGCTTCTTCCTTGTTCATACAGGCTGTTAATAAAGCCTGTTCCAAAAAGGTTCCGGTCTAGAATCATCACGTTCCGCCCCTCTTCGGGTAGCATCTAGCTAGCCACAAAAGGAGGGAAAGGTCAATGGATTCAGAAACAAGCGGGGCCTTGTGATCTCGCGGGCTCCCTTAGATTTCAGGTGTGAGATTACGGACCAAATAAGTTGCAGCCACTGTCTCGTCTGGCTAGTCTCTCGAAATGCTACGTGGTATGGACAGATGGCTGGCAGGATATTTGGCATCAGTGTTGCGGCGCCCCCGAATGCGTGAGGGGCAACGCCACTTGCTTGTTTGTATTGCGGATCATTTCGAGCCGTTTAATCGTACGATTCTTCCGGACGGACAGATTACAGGTGGGGTGAGTGCTGCAAAGGCACAGGCGTTGGTTGCCGACTGGTGCAATGCGTATCAGGGGGCATTGGCTCGCTTTCGCGATGCTGATGGTTGCATGCCGCGGCACACTTTTTTCTACCCCTGGGATGAATATGAACCGGGGTGTCTTGATCGGTTGGGTGCATTTTGCCAGGTGGGGTACGGTGAGGTAGAGATTCATTTGCACCACCGTAATGACACCGAGGAGGGTTTTCGGGACAAGCTGACACGCTGTCGGGACACCTATGTGGAGCAGCACGGATTGCTAGGGCGCAGGAAGAGCGTGGGACGTGAAGAACATCGGACCGGTCCGGCGTATGCATTTGTTCATGGAAATTGGTGTCTTTGTAATGGACGATCTGATGGGGACTGGTGTGGCGTGGATCGTGAGCTCGCCATTCTGTCCGATACGGGCTGCTATGCCGACTTGACCTTTCCATCGGCGCCATCACCAACTCAGCCGCGACGTGTGAATACCCTATACTATGGAGTTGATCCTCTCCCAGGGCAGCGCGGACCGCGCGCACTGCGCCCGGTTTTATGCGGAGAAAGCGCTGTTGCTGACGAATCCGCTGTTATGATGATTCCTGGTCCGTTGGGACTGAACTGGGAGGTCCGGAAGCAGGGGATTATTCCACGGTTCGAGAATGGTGAGCTTTCGGGAGTCAATCCGGCAACTGGAGACCGATTGCGACTGTGGCAACGTATTGGCGTCCATGTACGGGGGCGGCCTGATTGGACGGTTGTCAAACTGCATACCCATGGGGCTTTGAGTCGGAATCAGCCGTCGCTTTTTGGACCGAAGATGGTTGAATTTCATCGTCTGCTATCCGAAACATGCACGGGGGGATCCCAAGATTGGTGCCTGCATTATGTTACGGCGAGGGAGTTGTTCAACATCATCAAAGCGGCCGAGCGAGGATGTGATGGCTTGCCCGGGGAATATCGAAATTTTGTAATTGGAGCGCCCGAGTGAGGGCGTGGACTGTGGAGAGTGGAAGGTTGTTTTTGTGCCGAATCGCAGATGCTTGCCAAAACACGCCCTTGAATCTAAGGTTGACGCTCTAGGGGATTTCCCTATAGTGGCAGTGAATTGAATAAGGGGATATTTATCTTTTTTTATTGGTGGCGTAGGTCGGAGAACAATTTATGAGTTACTATCGCGTATTAGGACTTGATAAAGAGCCCTTCTCCACGAGTCCGGACCCTGGTTTCTTTTTCAACGCTCCTGGTCACCGCGCAGCCCTGTGTCGTCTTCAGATTGCGATCGCCCTGAAACGGGGTTTAAGTGTCATGATTGGGGATATTGGCACGGGTAAGACGACGGTGAGCCGTAAGCTTTCGCGCGTGCTAAACGAAGATCAGAGCGTGACGTTTCGCATGATTCTGAACCCCTATTTTCGGACCGAGAAGCAATTTCTATCTCGTGTTGCGGGGCTCTTTCACGTTCCACTACCTAAAGGCAAGCTAACGTCGCTTGATTATATGGAATCAATAGAACGTTATTTGTTCACTCAGGGGGTTGAACGCAACCGCACGGTGATCCTATTAATAGATGAGGCACAAATTCTGCCAGATTTTGTGTTTGAAGTCCTTCGGATTCTCTTGAATTATGAGACCAACGAATTTAAGATTTTGCAGCTCGTGCTTGTAGGGCAGATGGAGCTGTTGCCTCGCCTCACACGCAGGGCAAACTTTTGGGATCGGGTTTCGGCCAAGGTGATGTTGAAACCTCTGGCTGCCGGAGAGGTGCGAGATTTGATTGATGTCCGTTTGCGGGCAGCCGGATATCGTGGTAGAGAGTCGATGTTCACGCCAGAGGCCGTGGACAAGGTTTGTGAATATACAGAAGGATTTCCACGTCGAGTAAGCCTTCTGTGTCACAATGTTTTGGAACATATGGTGATGCACGACAAACGGCGTGTCGATTTACAGTTGGTACACCGTGTGATTGAGAACGAGATTGCAGCCGATGATTTCAAAGGACTCTTGGACGACGATGGTGACAAAGCATTGGCAGCAACAGGCATGTTGCGCGTGGTTGGGGCCTGACCCCACAAGAAAAGGAAGCCGAAGACATGGCTGAAGAGGAACAACAGGAGCAGACGCCTGAGGAAAAACTCTTGGAAGTGATTCAGAAGGGTGAATCGCCTACAGAGGGTGCCTCCGTGGGGTTTACGCTTGGCGATGATAGTGATGGCCAGCCTGTGGATCGAGTCGCACCTACCTCCTCTGGCCCTTTTCAGACAAAGTCAATTGGGCATGTGCTCTCGCTGGCAATTCTGGTGCTACTGGGGAGTTCGGGCTATGAGATCTATCGGAACTTACCCAAAGCGCCGAAGCAGTATTCGGTTTTTGATATAGATCTTCCTGAACCCGTGGCCAATCTCGCGATGGCTTCTTTGAGTGATACGCTTAATATTTTCTCCCAGCGGCGAATCTTAGGGCAGATTTCCAAGCCGATTCCTTTGTCTACGGATGGAGCAGATATTGAAGCGTTGAAGGGGTGGCGTGCTTTTGTGCGCGAAAACTGGAAACTTATGGGGACATCAGAGGTACAGCGACAGACGGCCTCTGGTGATATGACCAAAGTGCGTGAAGCGATTGTGATGGACACGAAAGATAAAAAAATGCATTTTCTCACGGCTGGTCAAACAATTGTCCTGACTAAGCAGGATGTTCGTGTCGATAGTATTGACGAAGCCTCAGTGGCCCTTGTATCAGGCGAAGAGACGCTGACGATCAAGTGATCACGATAACCGGGAATGCGCTGCTTTAGATGAGATAATATGTTTGAAGTAATAAATAACAGACGTTTGCTTAGTGTGGTATGTGCTTTTGCTTGGATCCTTCCGGTTGGCATTATCATTGCACAGGAGCCGGTTTCGGGGCCTGTAAGTGGTGTTGAGCACGTTAGCAGCGCCAATCTCCGCGTGGGTCCCAAACAGCTCAAGGACTACGGCATTGTTGGTTTGGATAATCGCGTTAACCTGAAAGCCATCACGGATTGGGATGTTGTTCAGCTTATCGAATTTCTTGGCTATCGGGGGGGGCTCCCCAATGTTGTTATTGGAAGCGGAGTCTCGGGTCTTACAACAAAACTGAAGTTCGATGATGTCACGGTGGGGGATGCGCTAGATGTGGTGCTCTCCGTAAACAATCTCGCCTTTATTGTAAAAGGCGGCATCATTACGATCATGAGCGATGCTGAGTATCAGCGTCTCTATGGCACAAGTTTTTATGACCAGAAGCAAGTTCAGATTCACGAGTTGAAATATGCAGATGCTGTCCGTGTGGCTCAACTGCTGGAGCCACTTAAGAGCACGATAGGGACTATCGTTTCGGATCAGATGACGGGAACGCTAATTTTGATTGATACGCCCGCCAAGATTAAGGAAATGGAAGCCATCATTGCATCTGCCGATATTGCTACGCTTTCGCGCCAGCTGCCTACGATAACGAAGACCTTTGTCTTGCAGTATGCCGAAACGGCCACCATGCAGACCGAGGTCGCAGCAGTCCTTTCTCAAGAAGCCGGTACGGTACGAACCGATCAGCGAACCCGCACTCTTATCGTAACAGATCTGCCCCACAAGATGGCAGAGGTTGAGCGTGTCATTGCAATGTTTGATCGTCGCCCGAAGCAGGTCTTTGTTGAGGCCAAGATTGTTCAGGTGACTTTGAGCGATGATTACCGTTTGGGCATTAACTGGAACCATCTCTTCAATGGATTGAATCCACGCTTCTCGTTGCAATCAGCGGCCTCCCCAATCGCGATTAGCTCTTTAGGGGGGGCAGGAACACCCACAGGAAGAATGCAGTTCAACACCATTGCGGCGGGCGGTGATTTGGAAGTTGTTCTGGATGCACTTAAAAGCGTTGGTGAGACCAAGATACTTTCAAATCCGCATGTAGCTGTGATGGATGGCGACGAAGCCATGATCAAAGTGATTACGGATCAGCCCTATGCAGAGGCATCGCTAGAGTCGGGAACCACAAATGTAGTGGGTGAGTCCATTCAATTTATTGAGGTGGGTGTCAGCCTCGCCGTTACCCCGCGCATCAATGATCATGATCTCATCAGTTTTGATATCAAACCGGAAATTAGTTCCAAAATTGGCGACTACAATGCTTATCGGTCGGTCCCGATTATTCGCAAATCCATGGCTGAGACGAGCGTTATGATCAAAAACGGAGAGACTATTATTATTGCGGGGATGATTCAGAATGAGACGTCAAAACAACAAAGCAGCGTTCCATTACTAGGTCGTATTCCGCTGCTTGGCTTGTTGTTTCGTTCAACTAGTGACGTGACCAAGAGCGATGAGCTAATTGTGTTCTTGACGCCTCGTATCATTACCGGTGAGCGTCCGTTCCTTCGCATGAAGGATGTCAAGAAGACGGCGAAGCCAATGCGCACCGCGGGCCCCCGCGGCACGAAGAAGCTCAAGTCGCTACGCTGACCTGAAACTTTCTCGTTTCGCTCGTTGTTTTCAACGTTCAGCATCAAACGAAGAATGAATTCAACACTTCGATGTTGAGTGTTCGATGTTGGATGTTCATTCTCAAGTTTCACCCCTGTAAAGTTTGCTATAGGAATGCCGCTGTTGGGGTAATATCCGGCTTCCCGCTCATGCGATTGTGTGTCGTAAAAGTATAGACCACAAAAAAGAGCTTAACCTATAGGGTTCGACTGTGTTAAAACGGTTCAAACCTAAGTGTGTTTTGACGCACTGTTGGGGTTCTCTTTTTTTATGAAACGAGTCAGGAGAGACAGGTTCCATACGATGAAAAGTAGATATTTTCCATTCTTGCTTGCCGCCTTGCTTGTTGTGTCCGTTTTACGCCTTGATGCTTACGGGCAGGATGAGTCGACGAACAGTCACGATCTGGTTGAGCTTCTCGAATTGCAATTAGCCGATGCGCAGCGGGAAAATGTACGCCTCTCTTCTGAACTCGGAAATCGAACTCAGGTTGTAGAATCAAAGGTAAAGCCTGATGCCGTTGCTGAGCTGACGAAAGAAAAACAAAAGTTGGCGAAGGACAATGAGCTTCTGAGCGCTGAGGTATCTGCCTTGGAGAGAGCTCTTGCTGTAAATGAAAAGGACCAGAAGGATTTTGTGCAAAAACTTAAGGCGGCTTCTAAAGGCGACGCCGCCACCGAAGAACTGACGGCGCGCTGCAAGAATCTTGAAGACGAGAACAGCATTGTCACGCAGGAGATTAACACGCTGACGAGTCGGGTTAAGCGTGTCGAAGATGAGCGAGATCAGGCGAAGCAAGATTTCGAACGGCTGTTTGCCGAAGATGGGGGAGACAAAGAGAAGCAGGAAAAGTTGGAAGATGAGGTGGTTCTCCTCAAGAAGCAACTTTCCGATGCCAAGGCTAAGGCCAAGAAAAGACGTGGCCCAATCAGTGATGATAAGCGTATCCAGAAGCTGACGTCTGAAATGGAAGCGATGGTGGCGGTTGAGACTCAGCGTAAAGAGACGCTCGATGACCTGTTCCGGAAGTTGGCCGAGCTGAAGGGAACACTCAAGGCGCGCGATGGCGAGATTTCCGCGCTACGCAGCGAGGGGGATGGTATCCGCAAAACGGTTCGTGCAAAGGACGATAAAATCCGGACGCATGCGAAGCAGTTTGATGAGCTGCGAGAGACTCTTAGCGCGCGGCAAAAGGCTGTGAAGGCCGTGGAGCAGGAGCTTGCTGATATGGAGAAGCAGGTCTCGCTTAAAGATGAAATAATTCGCAGTGAAATTAAGTCTCGTCAAGCCATTGAAACCAAATTTGATCGCATTAAAATGACAGATGAACAGCGCAAGAAGGCTATGGACGATGTGTTGACCAAGCTTGCGACTGCAGAACGTCTAAACAGTGAGCGGGCTGATCGCATTGCCAAGCTTGAGGCACAAGTTGAAGAGACAACCAGACGGGGTGCGGGGAGCATCCGAGAGCTTGAACAGCAGTGTACTGAGTTGCGTGCAGAGGCCGCTCGTTTTGGAAAAGAGCTTGGCAGCACTGTAGCGGCCAAAGAAACGTTGGTTTCAAAACTCAAAGAGCAGGAAACCAATGCTCAGCGTGATGCGGAGCGCTTTGTGGGGTTGGAGGCCGACCTTTCCCGCGTGAGTGCAACGGATAACCAACGCCGCAAGGCGATGGATAAACTTCTTTTTGACCTTTCGTCTTTGGAAGAGGCAGGCAGCAAACTCCGTGGAGAGCTTGATGCATCGCAGCAAGAGGTTGCGGCCCTGAAGGCTCATCCACCAATTGTGACGAAAGGGAATGCCCCAGATGTGTCGGCTGATCTAGCGCAACGGGATCAGAAAAATGCTGCTCTTCGGCAGCGCATTGCAGCGCTTGAGTCTCAAGCTCGTGATGTGGACGTTACTGTTCCGGTTGTTGGCGATATGAGCGAAGCGACCGATGCGGAACGTATGCAATGGCAGCAGGCAAAAACGAAACTGGAACGCGCCATTCAGGAACTAAAAAATGCGAGTGAAGTGCAGGCGTTGATGGTGAATTCCCTTAAAGCGGACCTTGCTGAGGCCGAACGCAAAAACGGATACCTAGGGGATGAGGCCAACCAGCTTCGCAGTCGAAAAACGGATGTGCGGAGTAGCGCGCTTTTCAAAGAACTGGACGCGATGAATGTTACGCTCCGCGAGAAGATTGTCCAGATCGAGTCGGAACGTCAGCGACTTTCAAAGCGTCTCAAGAAATTGGAAAAGCGTGATAGTGCGTATGATGACGAAATTTCGCATGAGAAGAGGTTGTGCCAGAAGGCAGAGACCGAGCTTGCAGATCTCCGCTCTCGCGAGATTGAATACCAGGAATTGGTTGAACGCCTGACAACAAAAGTGCCTTATCTTGAAAAGCAAATTACGGAGCTTGAAGCGACTGGACAGACCCTGGAACAGACGCTTATGGAGCGGGAGGAAGATCTTCGGGCCTTGAAAATGGAACTAGAAAAGCGGGAACACCGTCTTATCAAAGCCGAACGGGTGGCGGAGGTGCTGGAGAGTGCCCGTGAGGATGTTCTACATGCCAGTGATAAAGAAAAACTGGATATGAATTACAACATGGCGGCCGTTTATGCCCGTGAAGGTAAATTTGAGGAAGCTGAACAGAAGTATCTCCAAGCGTTGAATCTGGATCCATTGGATGCGGATGTTCACTACAATCTTGGCATTCTCTATGACGACGAGTTGAAGTCTCCTGCGAAGGCGATGCTTCACTATCGTCGTTATCTCAAGTTGAACCCTCATGGCAAAGAAGCGGATCAAGTTCGTGATTGGCTGATGAAACTTGAGATGGATATGAAGCGTTAGTAGCCTGTCGGGTTTAAAAAGAGTACGCGATTAACTGGTTTTCACGGTTCGTCCTCGTCATATTACTTCTCCCTCGTGCATACAGGCTGCTAAAAAGGGCTCTACTTCAGTTTGGTTCTTTTATTGATTGGAAGTACGTGCGCATCTCCGAGGTGCACACAATGGACACGTCTCGGAGATACGTGCCTACAGTTTTGCACCTAAATCCAACTGAAGACGGTATTACATGCGATTGGTGATTACTCTGCTGCTTTTAGTGGTGTTGCCGACGGGACTATTGAGCGTCCTTGCCGGTCGCTCTATTCAAGCGCGTGAAGTCATTTTGCACCGACGTCTCGAACAGGATGCGATTCGGCAAATTGATGCGGCGTGTGAGACGGTTCGAGGATTACTGCTCGCTGATACTGCCCATGTTCGCGACACCTTTCGGGCCACGGTATTGTCAGGAATGGATGCCGGAGGTTTTGCACGAGCCGTCGAGGCTTTACAAGGGCAGTGCGCGTTTGTGAAGCACGTCTACCTGTTCATGAATCCGTGGGGGTTCGTCTATCCCAACATTCCTGATGCCGCGGCGGAAATGCCGCTGTCTGCCGATTACCTGCTTCGGCAGGATCTTATCAACTTACAATCTTCTGGCGGGCGTTCTCTGGAAACGAACCTATCCCTACGCCGTGAGGGGCGTATTTACTATTTCAGCCCCGTCCCAGGTTTTTCCGAACTCATTTCGGGGTTCGAGATCAATGTGGATGTGGTGATGAAGCGACTTGAAGCCATCGTTGTGGATTGTTCTACGGAGGTCGTTGAGTTACGTATTGTTGCGGTCGAAGGGCGCGCGCGATCGGAAGATGCTGTGGAGAGTGACGTTCAGGTTTCCGATTCGTTTAGCATTGAGCCCGATCGTGCTCGACGTCGTGTAGGAGCGGAATGTGGAGGGGGTGAGGGTGCTCTGGCCGCGGGGTGGCTGCCAGATCCCTTTGTCCATGTCCAACTTGCTGCCTTTCTGGTTCACGAAGACGACCTCCGGCGTGCAGAGGCACTTGAGGCCCGTTTGATCGGATGGGGCATTCTCCTGCTGGCCGTGGTGATCACGGTGAGTTCCACGATTCTGATACGACGGACAATGAATCAGGCGGCCTTAACTCGCCGCCGCAGTGAGTTTGTGATCGGGATGTCTCACGACTTGCGTACGCCTGTTGCGTCAATGCGCGTGCTGGCTGATAGTCTCTGTGCGGGGCGTGTTCAGGATCCCGAGAAACAGAAGCATTTTTTGCGTACCATTGCGAGTGAGTGCGAACGGCTTGGTGATATGATCGAACGCATTCTCTTCTTTTTTTGCCAAGAGCAACGTGCAATATCGTATACAATGTCCCTTTTTGCTGTTCGTGATATGGTGTCGCATACGGTCACTGCATATCGGGATCGTCTTCAGGGGCGTGTTTCGATTGCATTGAAAATTTGCGAGAGTCCGACGACCGTGGAGGGAGATGCAGAGGCGCTTGCCAAGGTTGTGACCAACCTGCTTGATAATGCAGTGAAATATGGCGTTGTACGTGAGGGCAATACGGATCCGCATGCATCCGATATTGAGGTAGGCCTAGGTGTAGCACAGAGGCGAGGGAGGGATTGGATTGTAATTACGGTTGCTGACCATGGTCCCGGAATTCCGCTGCATGAGCATAATAAGGTGTTCGAGCGTTTTTATCGGCATGATAGCGAGGCGCATCGCCATGTGGGTGGAATTGGATTGGGGCTTTCGCTTTGCACCGATATCGTAAAGGCGCATCGTGGGCGCATCACGCTCGACAACAGGCAGGGAGGAGGCGTTGTGTTTTCGGTATGGCTGAGAAGTAAATCTAAAATCTGAAATTAAAAATGTGAAACGGGATTTGGGATCTGGATTTTCAACGGCGTGTTGCCAAAATCGAAAGAGCGCCTGTGGCGAGATGCTTCGGCAAGCTCAGCATGACTGTTTCTTAGGAATCTCTGGCACTGTAAGGGTGTCATTCCGAGCTAAGTCGAGGAATCTAGCTTTGGACAACACGCCGTGAAATATGAGATTTGGATTTCCAATTTCTGATTTCCAAATTCATTTAAAGAGGGAGATATATATGAGTAGTCAAAAGAGTCGCGTATTGGTGGTGGATGATGAAGAGGCCATTCTGCTTGGTATTGAGGAAAACTTGCGATTTGCCGGGTATGATGTTCTGAAAGCATCCGATGGACCAACGGCACTGGAATTGGCCTTAGATCAGTGTCCTGACCTTATTTTGTTGGATATTATGTTGCCGGGGTTCACCGGATTTGAGGTGTGTCGCCAACTGCGCGATAAAGGAATGCAGACCCCCATTATTATGTTAACGGCGCGTGGGGATGAATTTGACAAGTTGCATGGTTTTGAGATGGGTGCCGATGACTATGTGACGAAACCCTTTAGTGTGGATGAGCTGTTAGCGCGTGTGAAAGCGGTTTTGTTGAGAGGAAAAGCTCGCGCCACCGGCCCCCGTACGTATACGTTCGATGATGTGGTTTTGGACCTCGAATCGCGGACGCTCACGAAAAGTGGCAAAGATGTGACCGTAACGCGAACCGAGTTCGATCTTCTGGCCTATTTTCTGCAAAATGAGGGCAAGGCGCTTTCGCGAGATCGGGTGATGAATGACGTGTGGGGCACTGAGTATTATGGGACGCAGCGCTCTTTGGACAGCTTTGTCGCCAATCTGCGTCGAAAAATCGAGAAAGATACGCATAATCCGCTTCATATCCTGACGGTGCATGGAGTGGGGTATAAATTTGTGAGGTGATGGCGGTTTCCTGGGGCGAGGGCGCCCCAGCCCCATTGTTGCAGAATGGGATTGGTTTGCAGGTAACCGTTCACGGGGTAGAATAGCAGGAGTGGGGCAGAAAACCAGCGTGGTTTCCTGAGCGTTGATGAATCGAGTGTTCAGAGTTCAGGGGTTCAGAATTCAGGAGGGAGATTCCAACAGGGCTT
>Ga0307929_1000308_pt1 | contig 51843 bp, 45 predicted proteins | sample AceLakmetage1330_FD_203160 | JGI IMG/M metagenome (GOLD analysis project Ga0307929, IMG submission 203160) | Saline water microbial communities from Ace Lake, Antarctica - #1330 | ecosystem: Environmental > Aquatic > Non-marine Saline and Alkaline > Saline | place: Antarctica: Ace Lake... | reverse complement strand
TTTACTCATGTCGCCATATAATTCATCGGTACTTTTACGCTCTTTTTTATTTCGTCCCATATCTGTTTTTTTTAGCAAATATATAAACCCTCTCAAAATAATAGCACTCCAAAAAAAGAATTAGCCGTCTATCAAGGCCACAAAAATTTGTGATTTCACAGCATTTTCACTCGTTCCCCAAAATGTTTTAACTTGCAACAGCGTGAATGACAGTGCTATTTTTCAACTATCTGGTGGCATGTTAGGTATTTACCATGGCTTCGATTTCCCTCTTTATTACTTTAATCTAAGGGAAAATGCCGAAAACAGAACCAATAAATTCTTAGAGAAATAATTCGCTTATTTTTTTCTATTATTGGGTTTCAATTGAAGTTGCAGTAAGATTTATTCAGGAATGACACAAAATTTTTATAAATCAAAAAAAGGAATAAATTACCTTGGGTAACACGCAATAAAAAACATAGGGCGGAAGGTACTAAATTTGAACGATAAAACATTTAAGAAACAGTTCGGTAGCTTGGCAGGTAGGTGCTTCGAAATGCCCTACGTTTCTTACCGCCATCCGTTAGCAAAAGCCAAAAAAATACCCATTCCACGAAATGTATCCAATCTTCGGGATTATGTTTACATCGGCCTTGCTTATAACTTTCACCTTTGCGGCTCATTAAAAAAGATAAATAATGCGTAAGGCAATTTTAATTGCAAGAGCAAATTCTTTAAATCCAAAACAGATTTAAGCCCGACAGAATATCGCAGGGCGTAATAAAAAGAAGGTTAGCTGCTAACAAAAAAAAAACAGCGAATTAATTCGCTGTTTTTTTTGTGCCCAGAACAAGACTCGAACTTGCACTCCATTGCTGAAACTAGTCCCTGAAACTAGCGCGTCTACCAATTCCGCCATCTGGGCTGTTTTTTACAAAACGGCTGCAAAAATAATAGTTTCTTTGGTTTTACCAAGCCTAAACTTCAAGAAATACTTTTTTTTGATTTTCTTTGTATCCATGAAAATAAAAATTTATGAGTGAGATAATCGAACTGCTAACTGATAAACTTACGGGCTGGTACAAGGATTTGGTGCTATTTCTGCCCAACTTTGTCATCGCAATTTTGCTGATAGCCGTACTATTAATCCTGGCCAGGATTATCCGCAAAATCTCGCACCGCATCATCAGTCGTTTTACCGACAATATCCCCATCACCAATTTCATCACCAGCTTTATTCATCTCACGGTGCTTATCATGGGATTTTTGCCTGTACTCAGCGTTTTACAACTCGACACAGCCGTAACCTCGTTATTGGCCGGTGCCGGTGTTGCCGGTCTGGCCATTGGCTTAGCTTTTCAAACGCCAATCAAAAATACAGTATCCGGCTTCATCATGTCGTATCGCAGCTTTTACCGGGTGGGCGACTGGGTAGAAACCAACAACTATTATGGCATAATCGAGCATATCGGGATACGCGTTTCACATCTGCGTTTGCCTACCGGCGAACTGGTGATTATGCCCAACGATGCCATCGTTACCAATAGTTTCAAAAACGTTTCTATTTTCGGGCGCAGAGCCGTGGTACTCCATGTGGGAATATCCTACGGCGACGACCTCGAAAAGGTAGAAGCTGTGGTGCTGGAAGCTATCAAAAAAAATGTAGAGCACAACAAAGATCAGGAACCGGAAGTGTATTTTAAGGAGTTTGGCGACAGCTCGATTAATTTTATGCTCCGCTTTTGGATAGATAAAGTAGAAGAAAAATACTACCTGAAAATAAAAAGTGACACGGTGAAAGCGATTAAAAAAGCCTTCGACGAAAACGACATCACCATCCCCTTCCCCATCCGCACTTTGGATTTTGGAATTAAGGGCGGCGAAAAACTGTCGGATCTTCCGGGACACAAAATCACGATGGAGAATAGAGAGTAGTGGAGGATTGGAGTGATGGAGTAGTGGAGTAGTGGAGGATTGGAATGATGTTGAGCGAAGCTACCTGCCCCGACCATTGGGGAAATTCCGCCTTTTCGGGAACTGAATCCACGAATCATCCGTAGGACATTCGAGGGTTAGAGGCTGGAGATAAGTGGTGAGAAGTGAGAGATGAGAAGAAAAAAATATTGAATATCGAATTTGAAATAATAAACCTTGAAAACGATTACCCAAGAGATGATTTGTACAGACGCGCAATTTGCGCGTCTGTATCGTTTTGGAACGATTAACGATTAACGATTAACGAATAACGAAAAACCAACATGCCCGAACACGAAGAACTGATGATTGAAGCGCGGCATCTGCGCCTGGAAGACTACATAGATTTGCGCAGTGCCATGGAAAGTGCCTACCCGGATTCTACCGACGACTATTGGGAAAAACGCGATATTAGACGACTGCTCAATATTTTCCCTGACGGCCAACTGTGTATCACCGTTAACAACAAGGTGGTGGCGCTGGCATTATCGCTTATTATCGACTACAAAAAATATGGCGATAACCACACCTACAGCCAGATAACTGCCAGCGATGCTTTTACAACCCACGATGATGATGGCGACGTGCTGTACGGCATCGAGCTGTTTGTGCACCCCGACTACCGGGGCATGCGCCTGGGTCGACGGCTTTACGATGTACGAAAAGAGCTGTGCGAAAACCTGAACCTGCGCGCCATCATGGCCGGTGGACGCATCCCTAACTATGCCAAATATGCCAACACCCTTACCCCGCGTGAGTACATCAACAAGGTGAGTCAAAAAGAAATCTACGACCCCACGCTCAGCTTTCAGCTTTCTAACAATTTCCACGTTAAGAAAGTACTGAAAAACTATCTGCCTGATGATGAGGAATCGAAAGAATATGCCACCCTGCTGGAGTGGAACAACATTTATTACCAGGAAAAAGAAACCCTGATAAACGCCCCTCAACCCATTGTGCGGCTTGGACTGGTACAATGGCAGATGCGCAGCTTCCCTACCTTTGAAGATATGATAGACCAGGCCGAATTTTTTATCGATGCTGTAAGTGGCTATCAGGCCGATTTTATACTCTTCCCCGAATTTTTTAACGCTCCGCTTATGTCGCCCTACAACAACCTGGGCGAGGCCGCAGCCATACGCAAACTGGCCGAACATACCGAGGAATTACGTAACCGTTTTATCGACTTTTCTATTAGCTACAATGTAAATATTATCACCGGCAGTATGCCCATGGTCGATACGGATGGTAAACTTTACAATATTTCATTTCTTTGCCGACGCGATGGATCCTGGGAATCGTTCAAAAAAATACATATCACCCCCAACGAAACCGAGGCCTGGGGCATGAGTGGCGGCGATACAATACAGGTTTTTGATACCGACAGTGGCAAAATTGGCATTGCGATATGCTACGATGTGGAGTTTCCCGAGCTAATACGCATTTATGCTGAACAGGGAATGCAGATTTTGTTTGTCCCCTTCCTCACCGACACCCAAAATGGATACAGCCGTGTACGCCGTTGCGCCCAGGCCCGAGCCATCGAAAACGAATGCTATGTGGCCATTGCCGGATGTGTGGGCAACCTGCCGCGCGTTAACAACATGGATATCCAGTACGCCCAATCGGCGGTATTTACGCCCAGCGATTTTGCCTTCCCTACCAACGCTATCAAATCGGAGGCTACACCCAACACCGAAATGACGCTTATTGTGGATGTGGATCTTAACCTAATTAAAGATTTGCACTACAACGGAACCGTGCGTAACCTCCTGGATCGCCGCGAAGACCTCTACGAAATAAAATGGAAGAAACCGGGGAATATTAAGAAAAGTTAGGGAATGGTTGAAAGTTATAAGTTATAAGTTGAAAGTTAAAAGTTGCGAGTTTAAAGTTTAAAGTTTAAAGTTTAAAGTTATAAGTTGAAAGTCCCGAAAAATAGAAAATCTATGATTTTTGTGATTTTTCGAGGATGCTCGACCTTAGGTCGGCATAGGTAGTAGCCGGTTCGCAGTAAGCAGTAAGTAGTAAATAGTAGGTAGAAAGTAGTAGGTAGTGAGTAGTAATTAATAATTAGTGAGGGATTGGAAACATCCTTGATATGCTATGAAAATTGAGGGGTATTATTAAAATCATAATTCTATTTTTGCATTCGATGTTACAGATGATAAAAAAACGGATTGGTCTCTTAATCCTCATCGCAGGGATAATGCTTGGCGGCTGCAAAAGCTATGAATATTTTACCATTGATGTGATGGAGCCGGCCGAGATTTATTTGCCCAAATCGCTTAACACTTTGCTTATTACCCACAATGCCCAACGCGATACTTCGCAAAGCCAGGGCACTAAGTTTACTATTTTTGGTGAAAAATTAACGGATACTGTTTTTAGGAATCGATGGCTGGCCGACACCGCCTTGGCTACCTTGCAGGATATGCTTGGGCAAATAGGTCGCTTTGAAACTATTGTGGACGATTCGTCCGGATTGGGTCTTCCTGATGAAAGCGATAAATATACCCAGACGCATCTCAACCATCTCAAAACCCAATGCCAGGATATCAACGCCGATGCCGTACTCATCTTTAGTTTATTAAATAAAAGCATAAGCTACGATATTTATTACGGCGATTTTGGCAACACCTTTGGTGAATTCGAGGCCATATTCTCCACACGGTGGCTCTTGATTAATCCCTTCACAGCAAAGCTAATCGACGAAAAAATTATTCGCGACACTTTTTATCTGCCTGTCTCCAATCCTTATTCGCAAAGCGATGCCAGCAATTACCGGCAAAGTGTGCAATTGCTTAACGATGCGGCCATCTCGTCGGCCATCGAATATGCAGCCTACCTCTCGCCGCACTATGCGCAAACCGAAAGGCTGATTTTTGTCAAAGGCGACAAGAACATTAAAAAGGGCTACGAAAGTGCTACCATGGGCGAGTGGAAGATTGCCGCCGCGCTTTGGCGCGATGGCCTAAGCAAAAAGGATAATAAAATCCGGGCAAAAGCCAGCTTCAATCTGGCTGTGGCAAACGAGATGGAAGGCCTTTTGGAGCCTGCCCTGGGCTGGGCACAGCAGTCGTACAACTTTTTTCCCGACACGCTCAACGCAACCTATATCAACATTTTGGAAGAAAGAATCAAAAAACAAAAAGATATTTTATTACAAATGGAAGGAGAAAATGGGGAGTGATAAGAAATCCATGGCAGGCTTTATTAGCAATTACCATTAATTAATAGAATGAAATTTCAGACAAAAGAAATAGTTGTAATTTTACAACAAAAACATTGAGCTATGACAGAATTTAAAGAAAAGTACATAAATCCATTTACCGACTACGGCTTTAAACGTTTGTTTGGCGAGGAACCCAATAAAGATTTATTACTTGATTTTTTGAATGAACTTTTGAAAGATCAGGAAGGGAAAATTACTGAATTATCTTATTTGCCAAACGAAAAATTACCAATTTCAGTTGGCGACCGAAGAGCAATTTTTGATATTTACTGCACCAATGAAAAAGGCGAACAATTCATTGTAGAGATGCAAAAAGCCGAGCAGAAATTTTTCAAAGACAGAACCATCTTTTACTCAACCTTTCCTATCCAGGAACAAGCAAAAAATAAGGACAGATTTTGGAATTTTGAATTGAAAGCAGTTTACACAATCGGGATTTTAGACTTTGAGTTTGAAGAAAGCGACCCTGATAAATACCGCCACGATGTACTTTTGACAGAGCATGAAACAAAAAAAGTTTTTTACGAAAAGCTAAATTACATCTACCTTGAAATGCCCAAGTTTAATAAAACGGCGAAAGAATTAGAAACTCGTTTTGATAAATGGATGTTCGTTCTTAAAAATCTGCCTAAACTTGAAAGGATTCCGTCTGAATTAAAAGAAAATATTTTCTTAAAACTGTTTAAAACGGCAGAAATATCAAAATTAAAACCCGATGAATATAAACAATATGAAGCAAGCGTAAATGCCTACAGAGATATTTTTAACATTAAAAACACCTACCTCGAAAAAGGAAAAATTGAAGGGAAGATTGAAGGGAAAATTGAAATAGCAAAGGAAATGATACAAGATAATGAAGCAGTTAACAAGATAATGAAATATACAGGATTATCAGAAAAAGAAATTGACGAATTGAAAAAATGAAAACGAATTTTGTAATTATACTTCTAATTGTTATTGGCACTTCTTCCTCTATGGGGCAAGACTTTCTGGGAAGCAATGTTAACGCTAAAGTAGATTCCGAAATCCTGACCATTGATCAAGTGGCATCATTTTCTTTTGGCTTTGAGGATTTTTGCCCAAGCCTTCAATATGAAATCCATACATCCAATGAAAATATAATTGTTGAGTTATTTTATGACATAACCGGAGCGTGGCCTCAAGTAGGTTGTTCCCGATATGACCAAATAATAGTTAATCCTTTCGACTCTACAATTTGTAATTTGTCAGTACGGACTAATATTATTACTTACGATGTCATGGGAACAGGAACAGACACAATTTTTGAGGCTGACTTAGATACATTTAATTTTTGTGAAACAGGTGTTGAACAATATCTTATAAATCAAAATATTAGCATATTCCCAAATCCAGCAATTGACAAGTTAAGCATTGAATGTCCTGGAAATTTAAAATTTAATGAAATTACAATCAATGATTTGAATGGAAATCAGGTTAAAAGTTTAAATTCAGATATGAGAGAATTTTCTTTAGGAAACATAGCAAGTGGAATCTACATCATTCAGATAAGAACTGAAGAAAAAGTAATACGTCAGAAATTAATTATTGAGTGAGAAGAGCAAGTGTGAAACTATTACTAATATTGAACTAAAAGCAATTTACAAAATCAAAACTAAACTTTCACTATGAAAAAAGCACTACTCCTTACCCTTGTATTTCTGTTTTCGCTGGCGGCATACTGCGAGCAGTTGACCATCATTATTACCAATCTGCCCGAAAATACCCCGCCAGATGAAGCCGTGTATGTTGCCGGCAATTTTACCGGCTGGAATCCCGGCGACCCCACTTTTGCATTAAACGAAAACAACGCAGGCCTTCCCGAAATAACTATTGAAGCCGAGGGCACTATCGAATTTAAATTTACCCGTGGCTCTTGGGATACGGTGGAAGGCAACGAAAACGGCGGCTTCCTGCCTAACCGGACTTTTGAAATGGGCACTACAGATACACTCGAAGTAGTTGTTTTAAGCTGGGAAGATACCGGCGGCTCCACACACACGGCAGCCGAAAATGTGGTGGTGATGGACGAAGATTTTTATATGCCGCAGCTCGACCGCCATCGTCGCATCTGGCTCTTCCTGCCTCCCGATTACGAAAGTTCCGGCCTGGATTATCCGGTGCTTTACATGCACGACGGGCAAAACCTCTTCGATGTGGCTACTTCTTTCGCCGGCGAATGGGAAGTGGACGAAACACTCAATGCGCTTTTTGCTGACGGAAAAGCGGTTCCCATTGTGGTGGGCATCGACAATGGCGGCGGCGACCGCATTGATGAATACACCCCCTGGCCCAATCCGCAACACGGTGGCGGCGATGGCGACCTTTACGCCCATTTTATCGTGGAAACGCTAAAGCCTTACATCGATGCAAACTATCGTACAAAGCCCGGGCGCGAAAACACCGGTGTGATGGGCAGCTCGCTGGGCGGACTTATCTCGCACTACATCGGCATCAAATATCAGGACATCTTTAGCAAGGCCGGCGTATTTTCGCCCTCTTACTGGTTCAACGATTCGGTTTACGATTTTACCTTCCTTAGCGGGAAACAGCACAACATGCGTATCAACATCATGGGCGGGGACAACGAAAGCAACGGGCTGCTTGCTGAAATGAATGCCATGATCGACACCTTGCAGGCCGCAGGCTTTGGTGAAAGTGAAATGACGCTGAAGGTGGTTCCCGGTGGCCAACACAACGAAGCTCTGTGGCGCAATCAATTTGGCGAAGCATATCAGTGGCTCTTTCTGGACTATATCAGCAGCATTTCTCCGGGCAAATCCAAAACGGAAAGCCCCATTCAAATAAGGGAAGGCCGGCTTTATTTCAATAAGGAAATGGACACCAACAATCCACTGCACTTAGGCATTTTTTCGCTTTCAGGCCAAAAAGTGATGGCGCAAAGTTTAAGCGAGGAGCAAAGCATCGCTCTGCCTGAATCCCTTAGCGGCATTTATGTGATTGGGATAAATTATGGAAATGAATATTATAGTACAAAAGTGTTTTTAGATAATTAATCAGATTAATTAGGGACTGTCTTTAAAGTAACAGTTTGAAAAATATACGATTTGAGATTTCAGATTTAAGATGTTGGTGATATTCAGCACAATCTAAAATCTTCAATCGTCCCGAAAAGTCTAAAATTTTTAATTTTTGTTTCTTTTCGAGGATGCTCGAGCGTAGCTCGGCATTAATCTTAAATCTTAAATCAAAAAAATCGACTTAATGGACACGCACTAAATAGTGAAAAGAAAAAAACAGCTTAATGACAAATTATAAATCAGATGAAAAATAATATTACACTATTTACCATAATCGCCCTGCTTGGTTTTTCGTGCAATCCATCCCAGGAAAAGCTGAATCAAAAAGCTAACAACGCTATTGATTTGGTGGATTATGTAAATCCACTCATGGGTACAGATTCGAAATACAGCCTCTCCAACGGAAACACCTATCCGGCCATAGCCACACCCTGGGGCATGAATTTTTGGACTCCGATGACCTCCAAAATGGGTGATGGCTGGACTTACAAATACAACGAAAACAAAATTCGCGGCATTAAACAAACCCACCAGCCCAGCCCCTGGATTAACGATTACGGCGCATTTTCGCTCATGGCCATTACCGGAACTTTAAAGTTTGAAGAAAACGAACGCGCCTCCTGGTTTTCGCACAAGGCCGAAACCGTAAAACCCTATCATTACAAAGTTTATCTGGCTGATTATGATGTGGTGGCCGAAGTAAGCCCAACCGAGCGTGCCGCCAGCTTTAAGTTTACCTTTCCTGATTCTGACTCTTCCTATATTTTGTTAGATGCCTTTTACAAGGGTTCGATGGTAAACATCATTCCCGAAGAGCGGAAAATCACGGGCTATTGCCGCAACAACAGCGGCGGTGTTCCCGAAAACTTTCATAATTATTTTGTGGTAGAATTTGATAAGGATTTTGATCTTACCCACACCTGGATCGATGACTGGAATTTGCAGAAAAATACCACTACAAGCGAGGGTCAACACGTGGGAGCCATCGTGGGTTTCAAAACCAAAAAGGGTGAAGTGATTCATGCCAAAGTTGCCTCCTCCTTTATCAGCCCCGCGCAGGCCGAACTTAATTTAAGCAGGGAAATTGGCGAGGATACCTTTGAACAAACCATGGCCGCTGCCAGAAATATCTGGGAAAAAGAATTGTGCCGTATTGCCATCGAAGACGACAATACCGACCACATCAAAACTTTCTACTCCTGCCTTTACCGCGTGCTTTTGTTTCCGAGAAAATTTTACGAGATAAACGCAGAAAACCAGGTGGTTCATTACAGCCCTTACAACGGCGAAGTGCTGCCCGGCTATATGTTTACCGACAATGGCTTTTGGGATACCTTTAGGGCGGTCTATCCTTTTTTCAATTTGATGTATCCCAACCTGAACGGCCAAATTATGCAGGGACTTGCCAACACTTATCGCGAATCGGGCTGGTTGCCCGAGTGGGCCAGCCCCGGCCACCGCGATTGCATGATTGGCTCCAACTCGGCACCCATCATCGCCGATGCCTATCTTAAAGGTGCTTTAACCGAAGATCTTGATATCCTGATGGAAGCAGTTTTGAAAAATGCCACAGTAGAGAAAGGCCGCCCGGCACATTCGGTAGGCCGCGAAGGACTGAATTATTACAACAGTTTGGGCTACGTTCCTTATGACGTGGGCATCAACGAAAATGTAGCCCGCACCCTCGAATATGCCTATGCCGATTTTACTATCGCTAAAATGGCCGAAAAGTCTGGGGATAATGAAACAACGGAAAAGTTTTATGGGCAGGCGATGAACTACAAAAATGTATTCGACCCTTCTACAAACCTGATGCGTGGCAGAAATGAGGACGGGAGTTTCCAGTCGCCCTTTAATCCGTTAAAATGGGGCGATGCCTTTACCGAGGGCAACAGCCTGCACTATACCTGGTCGGTGTTTCACGATGTGCAAGGACTCATCGACCTGATGGGCGGAAACGAAAATTTTATCAAGCAACTGGACACCGTATTTGAAATGCCGCCACACTTTGATGATTCATACTACGGTGGCACCATTCACGAGATTCGTGAAATGCAGATTGTAAACATGGGAAATTATGCCCATGGCAACCAGCCCATCCAGCACATGATTTATCTTTATAATTATGCGGGCGTTCCTTACAAAACTCAGGAAAAGATTCGGGAGGTGCTGGTAAAACTTTATTCGGCCACACCCGATGGTTACTGCGGCGATGAGGACAACGGCCAGACCTCGGCATGGTATGTTTTCAGCGCGCTGGGATTTTATCCCGTAACGCCAGGCGTAAACCAATACGTCATTGGCAGCCCCTTGTTTAAAAAAGCCACGCTAAGTTTGGAAAATGGAAAAACCTTTACCATTTGCGCCGACAACAATGCGGCGGAAAACTTCTATATCCAATCCACCACTTTAAACGGAAAAGCGTACACCAATAATTTTATTTTATTCGATGACATCCAAAAGGGCGGTACATTTGTTTTTGATTTAGGGAACAGTCCCAACAAAAATTGGGGAAGCCGGAAAGAAGATGCTCCTTATTCGATGAGTGGGGAAAAATAGTAATTGATTGTAATTTGTTGTAATTTGCGCTTCGCGCGTAATTTGCAGTAGTTTACTTCGTGTAATTTGTAGTAATTTATTGTAATTAATCTTTAATAACCTTTTACCATTGGTTAGGTGTCAAAATTACGGCGAAGTGTAACCTTTACATAAAACGCACCTGACTTAGCTCTTTGCCAAAGTCGTGAAGAGCCCTTTCTATTTTTTCAACAGTTTTGCGGCTGGGGTTTCTTTGGCGAGTAAGGTAGTGGTTTAGTTGCTTCCGGTTTATCCCTGTTAAGTAGCCAAGTCCTGCGAGCGATAATTTTTCACTGTAAGAATCCAAAAAAGAAGCGATGTCGTAAATGAACTCAAATTCCAAGTCTTCCGGAAACAACTTCCCAACCTTGTAGTAGTATACTTTAATTTCATCACGGCTGACATAGAAATCCTCGATTGCTTCTTCTACCGTATCACCCTGTCCAAGAAGCCCAAAAGTCAAATCCTCACGGTATTCCAGGTTTACATCAAATGTCCCGTCTTTGCCTTTTTCAATAATTGCTTTTACCCTCATCATTCATCATTATTTTAAACAATGGTTAAAGATTAACCCCTGAAAGTTTACTGATCGATTTTACTGTACCCTGTTTTGCCTCTTTACTTTTATGGTGGCTCGTAGTGAATTCTTTGTTGGTGATTGGGCTATGCCACAAAGGATGTTTTCCTCCACTCCCAACCAAATAGCAGCCTGCTTTTTTAAGTTTCTTTTCAATTTCTGAATATTTCACCTCGTATAGCCACTTGATTTCCTGCAAAGATAGCTATTTGAATAACATTTACAAATCATCCGTGAAACCCGAAATTTGTTCTAATTTTGCCAGACTATGAGAGGAATGGATGGAGCGAAGCGAAACGCATGACATCCGAACGAAGTGAGGATATAAAATAATTGAGACATGAAAGTTTTAAAAAAGATATTAAAAATCACAGGCATAACCTTGGGTGCTATTGTGGTTTTGATGATTTTGTCGGTAATCTTAGCCAAGGTATTCGAGAGTGAGCTGGCATCCTTTGCCGTGGAAAAACTGGAAGGGGAGATTGATGCGCCCATGTCGGTGGGCAAAGTTTCGCTTATTCCCTTGTTCTCCTTCCCCAGGATAAGTGCTGAAATCGAAGACCTCTGGATTGGCGACCCCAAGAGCAAAAACCGCGACACGCTTCTCTTTATTCAAAGCCTGAAAGTAGGTTTGGATTCATGGGATTTGATCAATGGAAATTATAAGGTAGAAAAGGCAGAAGTGTCGGGTTTGGATTTTGACTATGCCGTGGATAAAAGCGGAAAGTCAAACATCGACTTCCTGATGTATGCCTTTGTGGATACTACCGCTGTAAGCCCCGAAATACCGGAGGATTCGACAGCAGCTCCGTTGAACTTTGCCCTGGAAAAATGCAAACTCCAAAATATTCGCATCCATTATACCGACAGCCTTTCGAATATGGCTGCCCTACTTGATATTCCGGAAATAAATCTGAAAGCCAAAACAAAAAACGATATTATTAAGGGAAAAGCCGAGGGAAATTTTGTTGTGAGCCAATGCTTTATGGAGAGCACCAAGCTCGACCTGATGGAGGCATGTACCGTAAATTTTGATGTGGAAATTGACGACACAGATATTAGCATTCAAAATATGCAGCTCAGCAGCGAAGGCATCAACCTAAGCATGATTGGTGCTTTGCAACTCAACGATACCCTGGTTATGGATGCCAGCCTAAAAGCAAACACGCTGGATTTGGGCATCCTTAAAAAATACATCCCCGATGAGTATCTGGATATTTTCGATGGCAACAATCCTGGTAAGATAGAACCATTAAATTTAAATCTAAACCTGGCTTATGCTGATGAATATGCCAAAATTAATAAAATGGAACTTCGGACAAAGGGTTTGGATTTGGGATTTGAAGGAACCTTAGGACTTAGCGATACGCTAACTGTTGATGCTGACTTTTCGATTAATACCCTGAATCTGGACATCCTGAAAAAGTATATCCCCAAACTTTACCTGGATGAATACGGAATTAATGATTTGGGTGGGATAGCCGAAATTTATGCCAAGATAAAAGGTCAGTATGCCGATTCAACTTTGCTGCCTTTGGTTGATGCAACAATTAATTTTAAAAACATCAGGCTGCAAAGCCGCGATTATCCGGAAATAAAAAAACTGGATATGGCTGCGCAAATCACCAATGGCGTAAAAGCAAGCCTGAGTGAGGCTAAAGTAAAACTCACGAATCTTGAAATCTTTACGCCGCAAAGCTCGATGAAAATCCAGGGTACAGTTTATGGCATCGAAACGCCCATTTACAGTATAAACACAAGTTTGGATATCAATCTGGCAGAATTTAAAAATTACATCCCCGACAGCCTGGCCAAAAATCCAAAAGGACAAATCATAGCTTCGATGCAAACCAGCGGCACCTTGCCCAAAACCATTCCCGATGATTTTGCAGATTATGTTTTGGACAGAACTACCCTTTCGATAACCGCCAGCGATATGTCGGCGACATTGATGGATTCGTTGCAGATTGATAATTTCAGCATCCGCTTTTCCTATTTACCACAAAATGCCGCTTCCAAAAAAATTCAAATCAACAGCCTTGATTTGAAATCTGAGCCTTTGCATCTCAACTTGCAAAACTCTTCGATGACGGCCATACTCATCGGCAAGCTGACCGATCCTGAGAAATTAGCCGTCAAGTTGCCATTTTTCAAAATCCAAAATGGAAGCAACGCAATTTCAGGCAGTGCGGATATTAAAAACTTTGATGCTCCCGAATTTGATGTCAAAACTAAAATTAATCTTGACCTAGCAGAACTGATGGTCTTTGCCCCTGATTCGCTAATCGAGAATATGACGGGCACCATCGAGGCACAAATTCAATCTGCCGGAAAAATTAACCTCGACTCTCTGGAGGCGCAAATGTATCCTCTACTATTTGAAAACAGCAGTTTCGACCTGTCATTCGATAATCTTAATTTCAGCTTTGCAGATACGATGATGAATATTGGGGATATTTCGGCCCACCTAAATATGAAAAATGATTTACTGAAGATTGATGATTTTTCAGCAACTTACAATGGATTAACCTTTGCGATGGACTCAACGCTGGTTCAAAACATTTACAAAGCCTACTTATTAAATCAAAAAGAGGAATTGTATGTAAAAACCCACATCCGCTGTGGCGACATTTTTTACAAGGATTTTGAATGGCTAATGACCGAAGATACTACGACAGCCCAGCTTGAAACCGATACGCTGACCACACCGGAAGAGCCGCAAAACTGGACTTTTCTGATTCATGGCACGGCTGCGGTAAACAGCTTTATCATGGATTCGACAATAATGGAAGGTTATAAAATTAACCGGCTGCACCTCCACGATATTTCTACGCTATTTAAGCTCACAGACAGTGCTTACATTTTCGACCAGTTCAAATTCAAAGCCTTCGAGGGCGAAACCAACAACGCCTTTCATTACCGCCTGAGGGAAGATGGAACGGAGTCGGTTTCATCGCGCCATACAATCAAGAAGATGAACATCCACACCCTGCTCCGCGATATGGATAACTTTGGTATGGATTCCATTATCAGCTACAATAATCTCAGCGGGCTTGTGTCGTCAGATTTTGATATGTTTATCCCCATCGATGATTCGGTCTTGCTTGATAAAATGATGCTGAGTGTCGATCTAACACTCGAAGAAGGCGGTGTTTATGATTATCCGCCGGCGCAGGAAATGTCGAAATTTACGCGAATTAAGGAACTCGACAATATCCAGTTTAAAACCCTGCGCAGCAACCTTTTTCTGTTCAAAAACAAAATGTACGTTCCTCGCACCAATATCGTAAGCAATGCGCTGGACATAGCGGCCTTTGGGATGCAAAGCATGGACTACGACTATGACTATCACCTGGAGATACACCTGAGTAATATCCTGTTTGGAAAGTCGAAAAAACGGAATAAAAAGCAAGCTAAAGGCGGTGATGAAATTGATGCAAAATCGCTTAAGAAAAGTTCGCACAAAATCAGGTATGCTGATGTCGGGGGCGATTCAAAGGTTGGTATCGATACCAAAGCTGCCCGCGAGGATATGATGAACAAAATCAGGGTACAGCAAAAGATGCTCGATTTTATTTTCTTCCCCAAAAACATACACTACGAAACAGACGTTCCTCCACGAAAAAATTTATAGATGGATCAGCGTAAAAAGGTTTAATTTTGCTACTTGAAATTCAACTATTATTTATTAAATATTTATTAAAAATGAAACTATTAAAAGCATTGGCGGCCATCGCGATGATCGCCTTAATTCCGCTGGCCTATTCAGGCTGCGGAACTACGGATGACGAAAGCTGCGAGCAGCAGGATATGAACGAAGTAATGACCTGCGATGGCGAAAAAAATGTAGAAGTATGTTGCACTTCTGGCTCTGACTGTGTGTATAAATTTGACGGGCAGGAATACCCCGACAATACCACAGGACTTAATGATCTGGCCGAGGCGCTGGGCTGCACCTACAAAAGTGCTGATGAAAACGAGGCTGACAAGGCACTTATCATACAAAAGCTAATAGCCCTCAAAGAGCGGGCTTTGGAAGGGATTTACTAACGCAGAAGCAAGGTACAGCATAGCGATAGCATCGCAGGTGCAACCGATAGCATCGCTCTCAGCGATCCTATCGGTAATCGCACGACACAGCTTAGCGATAGCATCGCTTTGAGCGATACCATCGCAAGTAAATCCGATAGCATCGCTTTTTGCGATCCTATCGGTAATTACAATGTAGCTTAATAAAAAAAAACCTACATTTGTTTCGCGCACCCATAATCCACCTTAAAAGTTACAAGAAATGCAATTTGAGATAGGTCATCTTTTCCACGTGTACAATCGCAGCAATGCGCAAAGAAAAATTTTTTATAACTACGACAACTATATCTTTTTCCTCCGGAAGATTCGGAAACAGCTGCATCCATACTCCAAAATACTTGCATACTGTCTTATGCCCACGCATTTTCATTTGCTGATGTTTATTAATTCAACAGAAATTTTACTGCCTGGTGATTTAAGAACTGCTAAACCAAAATCCAGGACTTTAAATCAGGAAGTAGGCATAATGCTTAGAAGTTATACTGATGCACTTCAAAAGCAGGAAAACTTTACCGGCAGTTTGTTTCAGCAGCACAGCAAAGCCACCAATCTTACTAAACCGGAAGAAATTACACCAGCTTATTTTAATACTGCATTTGGCACAAAGATTAATATACTGCCACCAGAAGAACAATACCCTCAGGTTTGTTTTAATTATATACATGACAACCCGGTGGAGGCAAACCTTGTTTCAAAACCTGAAGACTGGCAGTTTTCTTCTGCCAGAGATTATTTGGGATTGCGCAAGGGAACCCTCGTTGATAAGGAATTAGCAAAGTATTTTGGATTAAAATACCGATAGCATCGCAAGTACTAACGATAGCATCGCTTCCAGCGATCCTATCGGTAATCGCGCGAAACAGCTTAGCGATAGCATCGCTTTGAGCGATACCATCGCAGGTGCATCCGATAGCATCGCTTCCAGCGATCCTATCGGTTACCGCACGATACAGCTTAGCGATACCATCGCTTTGAGCGATACCATCGCAGGCGCATCCGATAGCATCGCTTGGAGCGATCCTATCGTTGCTCTGCAAATCAGGACTTCAACTCCCGATATACATAAAAAATGATACTTTTGCAATTATGATTCAAAGAGAAATTCAACAAACGCTCCAAAGGCTTGCAGAAACATATCCAGTGGTAACTATAACAGGCCCAAGGCAATCAGGCAAAACTACACTTACCAAAATGGTTTTTCCCGATTACTCCTATTGTAACCTTGAACATCCACAAACGCGTCTCCTTGCAAAGGAAGATCCTGTTAGTTTTTTTGAGCAATATTCGGAGCCATTAGTTATTGATGAAATTCAGCATGTTCCGGAATTACTTTCTTTCATACAGGTGAAAGTGGATGAAAATCGAAAAAATGGACAATACATTCTTACCGGAAGTCAACACTTAAATGTAAATGCTGCCATTACTCAATCGCTGGCTGGCAGGACTGCCCTACTCACATTACTTCCTTTTTCCATTGAAGAAGCTGCTAATGCTACAAGCAACAAGTTTTCCAGAGATGGTTGGCTATTTAACGGATTTTTACCCCGTATATATGATCAGCATCAACATCCATACATTGCCTACCGAAATTATTTGCAAACCTATGTCGAACGAGATGTGCGGCAATTGATAAACTTGAAAGACTTACATACTTTTGAGAAGTTTTTGCATTTATTAGCTGGACGCGTAGGCCAGGTAGTTAATCTTAATTCACTTGCAAATGATACTGGCGTATCTGCCAAAACGATTTCAAACTGGCTTTCAGTGTTAGAAGCATCATACATCATTTTTCGTTTAACACCCTTTTATGAGAACGTTGGAAAACGACTTATCAAATCCCCCAAGCTTTATTTTATTGAAACCGGCCTTGCAAGCTACTTATTGGGTATAGAAGAAGAAAAACTAATTACCCGTGACCCATTAATGGGAAGCTTATTCGAAAATATGATCATCATTGAAGCACTAAAACATCGACTAAACCAAGGTATGAATCCCAATTTATTTTTTTACCGTGATAGCAATCAAAATGAAGTTGATCTGATTGTAAAAAAGGGGCGAAACCTGTATCCTGTCGAAATTAAAGCATCAATGACCTGGCATACCGGTTTTACCAAAAATATCCATCAATTTCACGAATTTACCAATAGTAAAAATAAAGGATGTGTGGTTTACGGTGGAGAGCTTCAGTTCACATCCAATGATGGTGTATCAGTTAAAGGATTTGAAAATTTCCGTGCGTATCTTGAAAGTTTATAAAAGCATAGCTGCATTCAATTATTAAGTCTTTGATGCGCCAAGCCTCAAAAAAACCACGGGAAGCCGCCCTTTTTCATGCGCTTAAGTTTCTTTTCCAAATCCCGGGTGTGGAGGTTGATGGCAATAATTTTGCCCGTACCATCCAGCAGCAAGCTTGTAGGAATCTTGCGAATGTTGTAGGTTTTGGCGGCAGTGCAATCCCAACCCTTCATATCGCCAACATTGATAAAAGCACCAACGGAATCTTTTCGGATGCTATTTTTCCAGGCTATTTCATTTTTGTCGAGCGACACATTGAAAATCACAAATCCCTTCTCGCCATCTTCAAAATCCAATTCTTTATATTCGTTAAAAATGGCGCGCAGGTAGGGCGACTTCTTGCGGCAGGGCGCACACCACGAAGCCCAGAAATTTATCAAAACTATTTTTCCCTGTAATTGCGAAAGACTAACGGTTTCACCAGCAAGGCCTGATAACTCTATTTCGGGAGCCATCGCTCCAACTTCGATTCCTTCCAGGTTTTCCTTTTGTCCGAAAATATTCGAAGTAAAAAGAAAAATCAGAACTACACTTATGCTAAATCTTAGTTTCATATTTATCTATTAAAAAAAATAGTAATGCAATTTATTGATAAATTGTTCATTTTGCAGGCTTAGCTTTTATTAACAGGATGGTGGCTGAATAGTTAAACCTTTTTATTGGAAGGCAAATCCAGGCCATAGCCCGACTTTTTGTCTTCGCGTTTGAGCAGCAAAGCAAATACCAAGCCTAACACTCCTAAACCCGCCAACATCAGGATAGCCCAGGTATAATCGTAGGTATAAGTTCCGGTAGCCTTCACTGCTTCGGTAATTTCGGGATTGGTCTTGTCGAGTACAATACCGATCAATAAAGGAAAGGCCCACAGCCCGAGATTTTGTATCGAAAACATAGCTCCGTAGGCTGTGCCAATTCTTTTTTCGTCCACAATCTTGGCAACGCTTGGCCACATAGCGGCGGGAACCAGCGAAAAAGTAATTCCTAAAAACACCATGGGGATAATAGGATTAATCATGGTTAGGGCAAAGATAAGGTGGATGACCACCAACATCAACGAACCAAAAATCATGAAGGTGGCACTACGGCCAATCTTATCCACCAAAAAACCAAAAAAGGGCGTAAAGAACATGGTGCCCAGGCTAAGGTAGGATGCAATCTTTCCACTGGCTTGCTCGTCGAGGCCAAACTTGTTGAGGAAAAAATCGGGACTGAACGACTGGAATGGAAATACCGCCGAATAAAACGTGAGGCACAAAAGCGAGACATAAATAAACGAGCGATCGGTCATTAGTTTGCCCAGCTCGGCCATGCTAAATTTTTCGTCTGCTTTGAGCAGCACCACCTTTTCGTTTTGTTGGCGATCCAGTTTTTTATCAAAAAAGGTGTAATACATAAAAGCCAAAAAGCCGATACCCAAAAGTATGGCCGCAAACCAGATGGCCACGGTCCAGTGCGAGGCGTTGTCTTTGATAATGGGCGAAAAATAAAAAGCGGCAAACGATCCCAGGCGGGCAATGCCGATCTTAAGCCCAAAGGCCAGTGCAAGTTCCTTACCTTTGAACCACTTAACAATTATTTTGCTAATCACCACGATGCTGGTCTCGGCACCCAGGCCATAAAAAAACCGCCCCAGCAGCATCATTTTCAATTCGGGAGAATAATCGGGCCAGAAAGAAGCCATCAAATTATACATCGGCCCACCCGAAGTATAAAGCGTGCTTGCGCCATAGGCCGTAATAAAACCACCGATGGTCATCATGCCCACGAACATCGTACCCGTGCGGCGGATGCCCAGCCTGTCGAGGATGATTCCACCAAGGATGGCCATCAGCAAAAAGGTGTTGGGTACCGAATAAAATGAAACAAAGAGGCCAAAATCGGAGGAGCTAAAGCCGAACTCTGTTTCGAGGGTTCGTTTCAGTGGCGAGATGGCATCGTAAAAATAATAGTTGGCCGCCTGCACAAAGGCAACGAGTACAAGTATAGAAAAGCGTACCCACATCTTTTCCTTTAAGGCAGGTTTTATCGTCATCGTAAATTAAATATCAGTTTTAAAGATCTTCTTCTTTTGTGGCATTCGAGGGCAGTTCCAGACCATAGCCCGAGGTCTTGTCATCCCATTTCAGCAGCAGGGCAAAGATGAAACCGACAATCCCAAAGCCCACAAACATAAGCATGGTAGGCGTATAATTGAGCTTAGTCCCCGCTTCGATCATCTCGGAGGTAACTCCGGGATTGGTTGTATCGAGTAGGGTACCTGCCAAAATGGGAACGGCGAAGAGTCCGAGATTCTGAAACGAAAACATGGCTCCATAAGCAGTTCCGATGCGGTGCTCGGGAACAATCTTGGCAACCGAGGGCCACATAGCTGCTGGCACGAGCGAGAAAGCTATGCCCAGGAGCACCATCAAAACGTAAACATTAAAATTGGTAAGGCTAAACATAAGATGAACCAAAATCAAAAGCAGGGAGCCATAAATCATCAGCGTAGCACTCTTGCCTCTTTTATCAACCAGCCAGCCAAAGAGCGGAGTAAAAATCACCGTGCCATAGGGCAGCATCGAGGCAATATCGCCAGCTGTTTTTACGGAAACGCCAAACTTGTGATGGAAAAAATCGGGGGCATATTTCAGGAAGGGGAAAACGGCAGCATAAAAAGTTACACACAAAGCAGTGATAAAAAGAAAACTTCGGTTGGTAAAGAGCTTGCCCAGGTCAGAAATATGAAATTCTTCTTCTTTGTCTATCAGGCTGGTCTTGGTTTTTTCCTGTCTGTCGAGTTTAATATCGTACATGATATAAACCAGGAAGAACAAAAAGCCGATTAGAAGCAGCATGGCGGCAAACCAAACCGGTGCAGCCCAGAAATCGGGCATCACCAGGCGGGGCGAAAGATTAAAGGCCAGGGCAGTGCCAATACGCGCAATACCCAGATTAAGTGCAAAAGCCAGGGCAATTTCGTAACCCTTAAACCATTTTACCAATATCTTGCTTGTTACCACAATACTGGTTTCGGCACCCAGGCCAAAAATCAGCATCCCAAAAGACATCATTTTCAATTCGGGCGAATAGGAGGGTAAAAAGGAAGCCATCAATCCATAGCCAAAACCACCATTGGCATAATACTCGGTGGTGCCATAAGCGGTTAGCAAGGCTCCGATCATCATAAACACGGCAAACAGCAATCCTGTGGGGCGGATGCCCATTTTATCCAAAATAATACCACCCAAAATGGCCATCAGCAAAAAGGTGTTAGGGAAGGCATAAAAGCCCGCCACAATTCCAAAATCCTGATTACTAAAATTGAGCTGCTCCTGGAGGAGCGTTTTTAATGGTGAAAGCGCATCATAAAAATAATAGTTGGCAGCCATCAAAAAACTGACAATAACCATCATGGCCCACCTTGCGGCTGGCTTGTCTCGAAGTGTTTGCTTAATGTATTCCATTATAATTTCTGTATCTGTTTTATTTAGAGCGGCCAAATTTACGATTATTCAAACAACGTAAAAGTTTTCTTCGCAATTTCATAATGGCATTAGGGGGGATTTCTCCCGTTTATACTACCCCGATGGACGGGGCAGGCAACTTCGCTTTGTATTTTGTCACCAATGACATGTTTTTGTAAGCGTCAGGATATTAATAGACTTATTGATGCACGTGCGGCACTGAAACCCTGTCTAAATGGCCAGGCAGACAGGTTTTTGATGGTGTGCCAATGAAATCATAATGGAAATAGACCTCTCCATTATCGGGCTTGTAGCAGATTTGTTTTCGAGAAAAGTTTATTTTTGTGGCAAGAAAACAAAAATTAGAAATTATGAAAAATCTGCTCCTGCTTATTCTTATGCTGCCTTTGGCAATAATGCAAACTGCACATGCCCAAATTAGCAAACCCGGCCTGCCTCCCACTCTGGCTCTGAGTATTAAAAACGAAATATATCCAGTGATCGAAATTCCGGCTCCTGATGTGAGCCGCTTGCTCGCCGAAGATGCTTTTACTGATAAGCACGGCATTGCTATGCGTTTTGCAGTTTCTACTCCGGTTAACATCAATTTTAGCAAAGAAGGCGCATGGATGCAACTTAATGATGGAAGTCGGGTATGCCGTTTGGCAATTCAATCTCAGGAAGCACAAGCCTTGATAATGTATTACAAGAATTTCGTGATCCCTGAGGGAGGAACCTTGTTTATGTACGATAAGGAGCAAAAGCAAATTATTGGAGCCTTTACGCATTTCAACAACCGCAATGGCGGAACCTTTGCCACGCAAATGGTGCGTGGGGGCACCACCATTTTTGAATATCACCAGCCTGCCGGACTCATCCAAGAAGCCCGAATCATCATTGATGAAGTGGGCTATGTTTATCGCACTGCCGAGGTAATTTTTGGCGGCAAGGGATTTGGCGGTTCTGACACCTGCGAGGTAAACATTAAATGCCCTGAGGGGAATAATTGGCAGAATCAGGCCCTGGGTGTAGCCCGGGTTTCGGTTAAAAAAGGTTCTTCATCGCAGTGGTGCAGCGGTTCGCTGGTAAATAATGCACGCCAGGATTTGACCCCCTATTTTCTTACCGCCGATCATTGCGGCTTTGGGGCAAGTGCCGATGATTACGACCGCTGGATTTTTTATTTCAAATACCAGGGTGATTCTTGCAAGAACCCGTCAGGTGATTTGAATTTCAATTTTTACAGCATCGTGGGTGCCACTAAGGTAGCTGCCGCAGGCGGCATAGGCTACGAATCGGATTTTAAATTACTCCTGCTCAACGAAAGAGTACCTGAGGTAGAATACCAGCCCTATTTTAATGGCTGGGATGCCAGCGATGAGGCTAGTGCAACAGGATTTGGCATACACCATCCGCAAGGCGATATCAAAAAAATATCTACTTTCACCCAACCGCTTATCTCGGATACATACAATGGCAACGACCCGGACACATACTGGCGGGTACGTTGGGCTGCAACAGAAACCAACCACGGCGTTACCGAACCCGGCTCATCAGGTTCGCCCTTGTTCGATGCCAACGGATTGATTGTTGGGCAGCTCACCGGAGGAAGTGCAAGTTGCACCTACCTCACCAGCCCGGACTATTATGGCAAATTTTCGCATTCGTGGGATAAAATTGGAATCGCTGATTCAACACAGCTAAAAGCCTGGCTCGACCCCGATAATACGGGAGTACTTATTTTAAACGGCATTGTGGACGTTCCTGAACTGGAGAAAGAAAAACGTGTTCATTTAACAATTTTCCCAAATCCTACCAATGGTGTAGTTTGGCTGAATTTTGATAAAAATCTGAAGAATGAAACAGTTCAGCTTATTGTTTTAGATCTTGCGGGAAGAAGAGTTTTGGATAAAACCATCAGTGCTGAAAAACTTAAACAGGCAGAGATAAACCTGAGCTTTTTGAAGGAGGGCATTTATTTTGTTCGCACAATTATTGACAAAGAAATCTCGACCCAAAAAATAATCAAAACCTCAATCAGGTAATTATTTCGTAGGCCGCGACTAAAACTCCCGCTATTACAATTACCGCAATAATATGAATCAAATATCTGGTCAAGGCATTGATGCTTTTGTATTGGGATATCATTTCGCGGAATTTGGAAAAGATTGAAGCGGATTTAACCGGAGGAGATTCAAAATTATCATCATCCTGAAAATCCTCAAATTGGGTGTCGTTAGATTTTAAATTGCTTGCCATGGTTTTTAATTTTTAGTTTATGGTTTGTAAAACTACTAAAAAGATTTATACACCAAATAAAAAAAACCTGGTGCTTACCCGATTGCTCAAGTACACCAGGCTTTTTTTTTACAATATTAAAAACTACACTAAACAATCATTATCGCTTAGCTGGTTTAACCATAATAGTTAGCACGGTACCCAGCAATACGGCAATACCAGAGATGGTAAATGCCAATGGGAAATTTCCAAGATCGCCCAAACGGCCGCCGAGGATGGGGCCAAGAATTCCGCCAACGCCATAAGCCAGAAAAATAAAGGGATAGTTTTGCCCGACATTTTTGGCACCAAAGGTATCGGCAGTAATGGTGGGAAACAGTGCGAAGTTGCCCCCAAAGTTAAAACCAATAAGGGTAGCACCCAGATAGAGCAGATATTCGTTGCCGGCCATATAGGTAAACAGCAGCACCAAAATACCCTGTGTAGCGGTCATAATAATAATGGAGGTTTTGCGCCCCAGCTTATCGCTGAGCGTTCCCCAAAGGATACGACCCAGGCCATTGGCCAGACTAAAGAAAACTGCCATGGCTGTACCCGCCACTGCGCTTGCTGCTGCGGTATCCATACCACCGGCGCGAAGTGCTTCGATGGGATAAAGTTTCATTAAACCAATCGACATCAGTCCGGCTCCGGCACTAAACACGAAGGTTAGAAATATCAGGTAAAACTGCGGAGTTTTCAGCATGGACGTACTATTAAAATCCCTTGTCCCTATTGGTTTGTTTACCGCCGAAACCTCGGGTGGAACATATCCTTTTGGTTTGTAGCCTGTCGGTGGAAAAACCATCCACATACTTCCCACAACTACCATTATGGCAAAGGCAACTCCATAAATAATAAATGTAGATGGTAAACCAATATTTGCAATAAGATGCCCCCATGAACCGGCAAGTTTAACCCAGCCCATTGCTCCAAAGCCAAATCCGGCTACAGCTAAACCTGTTATCATTCCCTTTTTATCAGGAAACCACTGCATACCCACCGCGATAGGTACCACATAGGCCAAGCCAATACCTGCACCTCCAACAACACCAATAAAGATGGCATAAAACCAAAAATTTAAACCTCCGAGTAAACCTGCCAAAATATATCCAAGCCCCAAAACTAAACCACCATACAGCGCGAGCTTTCGTGGCCCCCAGGTTTTTAGCTTTTTGCCCGCAAATACCATTACGATAGCAAAAAAGGCCAAGCCAAGCGCAAATATAACCTGTGTTTGGGTTTTGGAGAAACGATAACTTAGGCTATTCAATGTATCCTTGTCAACATACTTCAGGATAATGGAATTCATCGTAAGTATAATTTCTTTCTGTTCAGCTTTAATTTTGGCTTTTTCATCTTTATTTTCCAAAGTACTTTCCTTTAACTCAAGGCTTTTTAAATTAGCTCGAGGTTCTTTCAATTCTGCTGACATGTTCTCGAAAGCATCAGCTTTTAATTTAAGCATCGGTGCTTTGGAATAAGCGCCATATTGATCAACCACTTCTTTGGGCGATGAGGCAATAAGCCCCGGTGTAAATACCGACCAGGCGTAAATAGCGCCTAATGCCAGTTGAATTAAAATTGCCCCCAGCACTACAAGGCCGCGGTTCATTACTTTCTTTTCTGTCATAGTCTCAATATTTTGTTTTGATATAAATTCAAATCATTAGAAAATAAACAATAAAAGGCATCCCGGAAATAAAAACCGAAATGCCTTTTATAAGATTAAGTTTTACATATTTTAGCGTTTTACCTTGACCTTGGCACCTTCGATAATTTCTTCAACAACGCCTGGATCGAGTAGCGTAGAAGTATCGCCCAGGTTAGTGGCATCGCCTTCGCCAATCTTGCGCAAGATGCGCCGCATGATCTTTCCTGACCGTGTTTTGGGCAGCCCGCTTACAATCTGAATCATATCCGGCTTGGCAATAGGCCCGATAAATTTGGTAACGGTATCGCGTATCTCCTTTTCGATGGTCTCAAGCTCGTGCTCCGAAAGCTCATCGCAGGTAACGTAAGCATAAATGCCCGAGCCTTTGATTTCGTGCGGATAGCCTACCACAGCCGATTCGTTAACCTTGGGATGCTGGTTGATGGCATCTTCCACCTCGGCGGTACCTATGCGGTGTCCCGACACATTGATAACATCATCAATACGCCCGATAATCCGGTAGAAACCTTCCTCATCGCGCTTGGCTCCATCGCCGGTTAAGTAGAGGCCTTTGTAGCTGGAAAAGTACGTTTGGTAACACCGCTGATGATCGCCGTAAGTACTGCGCAACATTCCCGGCCAGGGGAATTTAATACACAGGATTCCTTCTACGCCATTGCCTTTAAGCTCTTTGCCTTCGTTGTCAACCAAAATGGGCTGAACACCTGGCAAGGGCAGGGTAGCAAACGAAGGTTTGGTGGGTGTAATGCCTGCTATCGGCGAAATCATAATTCCGCCTGTTTCGGTTTGCCACCAGGTATCCACAATGGGGCAACGACCGCCACCCACTACATCGTGGTACCAGCGCCAGGCCTCTTCGTTGATGGGTTCGCCAACCGTTCCCAGCACTTTGAGCGAACTCAGATCGTGCTTAGTAACAAATTCGTTGCCCTGAGCCACAAGGGCGCGAATGGCCGTTGGTGCAGTGTAAAACTGATTAACCTTATATTTTTCTACCACATCCCAGAATCTTCCTGCATCGGGCCAGGTGGGTACGCCCTCAAACATAATAGAGGTAGCACCGGCCAGCAGCGGACCGTAAACAATGTAGGAGTGGCCGGTAACCCAGCCAATATCGGCGGTACACCAATACACATCACCATCGCTGTATTGGAAAACGTTTTTGAAAGTGTATTCGGCAAACATCATATATCCTGCTGTTGAATGCTGCACGCCTTTTGGTTTTCCGGTTGAGCCGGAGGTATAAAGAATAAACAAGGTATCTTCCGAATCCATCACTTCGGCTTTATTCTCGGTGCTTACACCTTCTACCAAATCATGCCACCATACATCGCGGCCTTCTTTCATTTCTACATTTTCGCCGGTGCGCTTGTAAATGATCGAAGTTTCGATCGATGGGCAGGTTTCCAAGGCCTGGTCAACAATTTCTTTGAGCGGAACATTTTTGGTACCCCGATAAGCCCCATCGGAGGTGATCACCATTTTGCAGGTCGAATCGTTGATACGATCGGCAAGGGCATTGGCCGAAAAACCGGCAAATACAATGCTGTGTATCGCGCCAATACGGGCACAGGCAAGCATGGCAATGGCCAGCTCGGGAATCATAGGTAAATAAATGGCTACACGGTCACCCTTCTCTATGCCTTTTGCTTTGAGCACATTGGCAAACTGGGCAACTTTTTCAAACAACTCACCATAAGTATAGGTTACGCTGTCTTCTTTCGGATCGTTAGGCTCCCAGATAATGGCGGGCTGGTCTTTGCGCTGAAACATGTTGCGCTCAAAAATGTTTTCGGTAATATTCAGCTTGCCGTTTACAAACCATTTTACATAAGGCGCATCTTTGCCATCGAAATACCAATCCAGTACTTTGTCCCACTTCTTACGCCAATAGTGCGATTCAGCAATTTTTGCCCAAAATCCTTCGGGGTCTGCAACACTCTCCTGGTACTTTTCAAAATATTCTGCCAGGTTCGAAATCTTGTTCGTCATAATACTTTTGTTTAATTATTAATAAATGAATTAACGACTGATTTAATCTATTTTTTTAAAAGAAAAAATACACGCCTAAAAGAAGCCTGAAATTACCCACTGCCTTCGAATCGGTAATCTTACCCTTCGCATCCCTGTTAATTATTCCATTTTCATCATTGGTAGCATAGCCGGCTACGGTGTATTCGATTTCGGGAGCAATTCTGAATTTGCCTGAATTATAAATTAAGCGCGGCGAAATGCGAAATAAATAATCGATATTTCCTCCACGCGAATACATCGAACCAGTGATACTATCGGAGGAACCCAGATTTTGCGAATAGCCGCCAAAGAGACCTACCTGCCAGGTTTTCCCATTGGTTTGCACATCGCCCCAGAGCGAATAATTGCGGATGCAACTGTACTCCTCAAAATTTCCCAGGGTATCCGAGGGTGCAGTAACGGCATAGCCGCCAAGCATGGTCATGTTGTAAGCATCGCCGCCATAATAGCCATTGAACTTTATGGTAAGGTTTTCGGCGGTATATTTCGCGTAAGCGGTAAAAGCAGCGCTTTGGGCTTTCTCGCTGGTTTTGAAATTTTCGACCGTAGCCAAACGCGGAGTTAAGGCCTTGTAGTTTGCTGTAAATCCAATAAGGAAGTTCTCCTTATTATTGTATTCCAAATTGAAATTAAGTGCCGGATAGCCTGTATTGCGCAAATACATAGTAGATGCGCCGGAGAAGCCGGTACTGGTAAAATCGCGCTGGCTTAATGCGGTAAGTGCAAGACTTAATTTTCCAAAAGATTGGGTAACTCTTACCTGCGGATTTCGCGAGAAAGGCTGGAAGGGTGCTCCGGTATTAAAAGACACTGTTCCGGGGAAACAATTTACGTTGAACATCGGATGCCAGTATTGCCCGGCAAGCACTTCCGTATTTTCCCAGGCCAGCTTTACATAAGCATGACGCAGGCGGAAGGTATTGATGTTAGATTCGACCGCACCAAAAAAAGCACCCTCGACAAAGGCCGAACTTTTGGCTCCCCAAACATCAGGCCCGGTGGCCAACACCCGCAGTCGTGTTTGAATATCCAGAATATTAAAGTTAGGCGAGGCATTGATATCTTCGCCATTTTGATCGAGATCTTCGTTCATCGGATACAGGTAGAAATGCCCCTCGCGAGCTGTTACACTTTGGCGCGAATCCCAGATGATGTCTGTTTTTACAAATCCGCTGAATTTGACATCAAATTTTGGACTTTCCTGGGCGTGAGAAATTGTAAGCAGCAGAAAGAGAGCCGATAAGAGAAGAAAACATTTTTTCATAGCTGAAAATTAAGTATTTACACTGTTAATTTATTAACAATAAATCATTTAGCTGCCAAAATTATAACAATTTCTGATTAATAAAAATTGAATGATTCTAAATTTGATTTCTCAAATGTGGTTTTAATTTTTAATTTCCTGATTATCGCAGTTTTACTTTTAGTAGTGCTTTCTTTAATCACTGTTAGATAGGTATTTATAAAGTTATTATCAAATTGCGAATCAGGAATTAATGCCAGAAAAAGACAGAAATTTATAACGTGTATAAATAGCACAAGGCGATTATCTTGTTTACTTTTACGCCGAAAATAATCGGCTTTTTCAATTTTATCTGAATATCAATACATTAATAAATTTAAAAATAAAAAGTATGTCAGAACAACTTGAACGGTTTGGCCTGAGCAAAAACATGCAGCCCAAGGGTATCCTGCAAAAGATTGGCCTGATTGGCTGTGGATCGGTAGGGCAGGAAATAGCCCTGCACGTGAGCCAAAAAGGCATTGAAGTAATTTTTATTGACCTGAACGAAGCGCGTATCCAGGAAATCACCAATCGCATGGACAACGAACTGGAGAGCAGAATTAAGAAATGGGGAATGACAGGCAGTGAGAAAAAACTGGTGCTCTCGCGCATTCAGGGATCGGTGGATTATAATGACCTGCGCGATTGCGACATCATCATCGAAACCATCCACTCCAAAAAACAAGGTACCAGCCTGGAAGAACGCAAAGAGGTTTTTAAAAAGATTGAAGCGGTGGTAAGCGAGGATACGGTAATAACCTCCAACACTGCTACGCTTATGATCTCGGATCTCTCCTCGGTGCTCCAGCATCCTGAACGCTCGCTGGGCATGCACTTTATCAGCCCGGTTGATAAAATCAACATCGTAGAAACAGTGCAACATGCCTCAACCAGCCCTGCCGCCTTCGAGATGGTAAAGAAGTTTGCAAAGATGATAGGCAAAAAAGTAATCGAGTGCAGCGAATCGCCCGGCAACATCAGCACGCGCATGATTGCTACTATGATAAACGAAGCGTGCAGCCTGCTTATGGAAGGCGTGGCCACAGTTGAAGATATCGACGAAGTGATGAAAGAAGCCACGGGTTTTGAATTTGGCCCCTTCGAGATGGCCGATAAATTTGGCGTGGACAAAATTCATAAATGGATGCAAAACCTTTACAACGAGCAGGGCGATATGAAATATAAACCCTCGCCCATCATCAAACGCATGGTGCGAGCCAAAATGCTGGGGCGCATGGCCGGCGAAGGTTTTTACTATTGGAGGGAAGGTCGCAAAACAGTAAAATCTGGCGGCATAAGAACCCTGGGACGATAAATATTATTTAGATTATTAAACTTGCTGAAATTTATTTGTATGAAAATCATCGTATTAAATTGCGGAAGCTCCTCGATAAAATATCAACTTTTCAATATGCCCGAAAACGAAGTACTGGCCAAAGGGCTTGTGGATAAGATCGGATTAAAAGGGGCATCGATAAAACACGAACGCCAGGATGGCAAGAAACTCCGCGCCGAGGGCGAGATCCTCGACCACCAGGCAGGCATCGAGTATTTGCTTGGCGTATTAACCGACCAGGAATATGGCAGCCTTAAATCGCTGAACGAGATACAGGCCGTAGGCCACCGCGTGGTGCATGGTGCCGAGGAATTTAGCGGCAGCGAAGCCATTACCGACAAGGTGGTCGAGGCTTTGGAACGCTCATCTGATCTTGCTCCCCTGCACAACCCACCCAACCTCAAGGGCATCTATGCCATGCAGCAGTTGCTTCCCGGCGTACCCCAGGCTGGCGTATTCGACACAGCCTTCCACCAAACCATGCCCGAGCACTCCTATCTCTATGGTATCCCTTACTCGCTTTACGAAAAGCACAAAATCCGCCGTTACGGCTTCCATGGCACCAGCCACAAATATGTGTCGGCGCGTGCCTGCGAAATCCTGGGGCACGACATCAGCCAAAAAAAGATTGTAACCTGCCACCTGGGCAACGGAGCCTCGATGACCGCAGTGCAGTTTGGCAAATCTGTGGACACTTCCATGGGCATGACCCCGATAGAAGGCGTGATGATGGGCACGCGCTGCGGCGACCTGGATGTGGGCGCGCTCTTTCATATTATGAACAAGGAAGACCTTAATATAAAGGTGGCCAGCACGCTGGTGAATAAATTCAGCGGTGTGCTGGGTGTATCGGGTATATCGTCGGATATGCGCGATGTGGAGCTTGCTGCCGAGGAAGGAAACCATCGAGCCGGCGTTGCTTATAAAATGTACGCCTACCGCGTAAAAAAATACATCGGGGCTTATGCCGCAGCTATGGGTGGCGTTGACACGATAGTATTTACCGGTGGTATTGGAGAAAACGATTCGCTTACCCGCGCCAACGTAATGGAAGGCCTGGAATTTTTGGGCGTGGACTTTGATTTTGAGAAAAACAATGGTGTGCGCGGCAAAGAAATGATTTTGTCGAAACCCGAATCTAAAGTCAAGGTGCTGATAGTACCCACCAACGAAGAAATGATGATCGCCAAAGATACCTACGAAATTGTAAACCGGTAGCGGTAGCCCTTGATGTCAGATTTCAGATGTCCGATTTTAGATGTGGATGTATGATTGCTGGATTTTTGATGTTGACGGCAAGGGTTCGCAGCCCCAAAGGGGATACCAAGCCTGGAAGGCCTTCTTTGATTTCAGATTGAAGATTGCAGATTTTAGATTTTAGATATGCAGCGAGCGGAGCTGTCTTTTAAAAACAAATGCTATAGCCAGACAGTATTCAGAGAGTAACTTGCTTTTTTTTAAATCATTTGTTCATTTCTTGACGTTTCGAGGTCCTAAGGACGCTCGAAAGTCAGTGCAAGTTAATATTTAATCATCCCGAAAAAACGGGCTTAGAAAAGTTAACAAACGAAAACCTTATCTTTATCAAAAAAACTTAGTAAAAAATATCAGCCTAAGACATCCCCAACCTTACCTTATTCGTAACAGTAATAATAAAAAAGGATGGCTTCACCGAGGCCATCCTTTTTTTTTGATTTTAAATTTAAAAAATACTTCTACAATTTATTCGAGGGCAGCAAACCCTGAGTTCGCAGCACCAAAAGGGATTGAAAACCTCGCCCGAACTTACAAAACCTTAATCTCCATTCATCGCAGCGAGACGATGGAGAAAAATTGTAATTTTGCCACGAATCCAATAGGGGTGCCCTAATATTACGGGCTGAGATCATACTCATTGTACCTGATCCGGGTAATGCCGGCGGAGGGAAAAAATGGCTTACATGACCTTGCTTATCCTCTATTGATTTTTAATTCATTGTTGAACTTAAAAATCAATCGAAAGATGAAAAAGTTAACTTTTTTTTGGTGGATTATTTTTACACCACTAATTACGCTTGCACAATTCTCCATCCGGGGAACGGTAAACGATGCACAAACGGGCGAAAGTTTGCCCGGCGCCCACATCCTAATTGCAAACTCTTACAGTAACGCCATCAGTGATATCGATGGCCAATTTGCAATCCGGGGTCTAAAATCTGGAAACTACGATCTCAGCATTTCATTCCTGGGCTATGAAATGATGGATAAGTCGATTGCGCTAAATCAGGACACCGAACTTCAAATAGCCCTTATGCCACGCGCAATAATGGAAGAGGAAGTAGTGATAAAAGCCAGCCGCCCCGGGGCGAAATCGCCCAAGACCTTCACGGAGATAAGCAAGAAAGTATTGCGCGAAAAGAACCTCGGCAAGGACTTACCCGTGCTTCTGGAAACCACGCCAGGCACAGTGATTACCTCGGATGCCGGAGCAGGAATTGGCTACACCGGAATGCGCATCCGGGGTTCCGACATCACCCGCATCAACGTTACCGTAAACGGCATTCCGCTCAACGACCCTGAATCGCAGGGGGTTTTTTGGGTCAACATGCCCGACTTTGCTTCCTCGGTCGAAAACGTGCAAGTACAACGCGGAGTGGGCACTTCAACCAATGGTGCCGCAGCCTTTGGCGCAAGCATCAACATCAAAACCCAAACCCTGAACGCCGATCCCTACGCCCAAATCAGTTCGTCGGCAGGGAGCTACCAGACTTTTAGAAATAGCATCGCCTTTGGCAGCGGGCTTTTGGACGGCCGGTTTACGCTTGATGGCAGGCTCTCCAAAATTACTTCCGAAGGATACATCGACCGGGCTAGCTCCGATCTGAAATCCTTTTTTGTAAGCGGCGGTTTTTACGGCGAAAAAACCATTGCCAAAATCAATGTTTTTTCGGGCAAGGAAAAAACCTACCAGTCATGGTATGGCGTGCCAGGCGACAGCCTGCAAAGCAATCGCACCTACAACCCCGCCGGCGAATATGTGAACGATAATGGTCAAATTGAATATTATGATAATCAAACCGATAATTATCAGCAGGATCATTATCAGGTGATACTTTCGCGGAGTATCAGCCGCAAGCTCAACGTAAATGCTGCCGCCTTTTATGTTCGCGGCTATGGCTATTATGAAAGCTATAAATCGGATGAGGCTTTTTCGGACTATGGTTTAGAAGATGTAATCGTGGGAACAGATACGATCGTTGAAACCGACCTTATCCGCAGAAAATATTTGGACAACGACTTTTATGGAATTACCTTTTCGGGAAACTACAACAGTTTCAAAAAAATAACAGCATCCTTTGGCGGCGGCTACAATTACTACGATGGGCGGCATTATGGCACGGTAATATGGGCCGAATTTGCCAGCAACAGCCGTCCCGAAAAACAATGGTATCACAACAGTGGAATAAAAACACAGTACAATATTTTCGGGAAGATTAACTACCAAATTTTTAAGCCGCTCAATCTTTATGCTGACCTGCAATTTAGAGGCGTAAACTACGAAATTGCCGGCACGCACGACGATTTGAGAAACATCAGCCAGGAGCATGACTTTGCTTTTTTCAACCCTAAGTTTGGAACCACCTGGGAGTTTAACCCGCAACATCAGGCTTACTTTTCGTTTGCCATCGCCAACCGGGAACCCACCCGCAGCGACTTTCGCGATGCCGACGATGGCCATCAGCCCAGTGCCGAAAAACTTACCGACTACGAGCTGGGCTACAACTACAGCGCAGGCAAACTTCGGCTGAACGCCAATTTCTTCTACATGGACTACAAAGACCAACTGGTGCTTACCGGCGAAATAAATAATGTGGGTGCCCCCGTTTTTACCAACGTGCCCAAAAGCTACCGTACCGGCTTGGAGTTGATTGCCGGATACCGGATAAACAAGTTTCTGCAATGGGAAGTAAACCTCTCGCTAAGTCGCAACAAAATTAAGGGCTTTAGCGAATATGTGGATAACTGGAGCCCGCCCTACGAGCAAATTACCAGCGAGCTGGGTGAAACCGACCTTTCGTTTTCGCCCGACATAATTGGCAACAGTATTTTTTCGCTTACGCCAATATCCAACTTAAAAATCCAGTGGATAGCCAAATATGTGGGCGAGCAATTCATCGACAATACCTCCAACAGCAGCCGTATCCTGGATGCGTATTTTGTAAACGACCTCAATGTGTCCTGGACTATCCAGCCGGACTTTTGCAAGGAAATTGGTTTTTATTTGAACGTAGCCAATTTTTTGAGCGAGAAATACGAAAGCAATGCCTGGGTTTATCGCTATTACGATCAGGACATCGAATATAAAATGGATGGCTTTTTTCCGCAGGCACCCGTTAATTTCCTGGCGGGGATAGTGGTGAAGATTTAAACTTTTTTCACCCAATTTCGTTTAGTGCAAAACGAAATTACATGTCGAAAGCTACATATCTTATAATTCTGCTTCTGTTTTCGGGAATCACGGCCTTTGGGCAAAAAGCGGTTCCTGTCTATAACTTTGATGAACTGGAGCCTTTGCTCCATCAGCAAAACGACACTACCTATGTGGTGAATTTTTGGGCTACCTGGTGCAAGCCCTGCGTTAAGGAATTGCCGGCCTTCGAGCAAGTAAACACTGACTTTAACGATGAAAAAGTAAGGGTAATTCTGGTCAGCCTCGATTTTATAAAAAACTACGACAGCCAACTTATTCCCTTTGTCCACGACAGGGAAATCGAATCGCAGGTGGTTTTGCTCAACGACCCCCGAAGCAACCAATGGATCGACAAGGTAAGCCCGGATTGGTCGGGGGCAATACCCGCCACACTGATTTATAAAAACGGGATGCGACATTTTTTCGAGCAGTCGTTCACCTATCACGAACTTAGCAACACCATAAATACTTTTATAAAATCCTGCGCTAAGGTGCAGAAAGTTCCAAATTGATTTATTTTAACTATCAAAACTATTTTCACACATTAAAATTAAAACTACGATGAAAAACACATTTTTAATACTTGCTGTATTATTATTTTCGATTGCGAGCACTTTTGCGGATGAAGGCGTGCAGGTGAGCGACAAGGCTCCAAACTTTACCCTCAAAAATGTGGATGGCCGCATGATCTCGCTGCAGGACTACGATGAACAAAAAGGTGTTATCCTGATTTTTACCTGCAACCACTGCCCCTATTCGGTGGCTTACGAAGACCGTATTCTCGCGCTGGACAAAAAATACGCGCCGCTGGGTTTTCCCGTTGTCGCCATCAATCCCAACGACCCGGCTGTGCAGCCCGAAGATTCGTACGAAAAAATGATCGAACGCTCGCAGGCCAAAGATTTTACCTTTCCCTACCTTTTTGATAAAAACCAGGAAGTGTATCCCGAGTATGGTGCCACACGCACGCCCCACGTTTTCCTGCTCGAAAACAAGGGCAGGCACTTTGAAGTAAAATACATCGGTGCCATCGACGACAACTATCAAAATGCAGATTTTGTAGAGGAAAAATTTGTTGAAAATGCCATCGAGGATCTGCGTGCAAACCGCATGGTGAGCAACAATTTTACCAAAGCCATCGGCTGCACCATAAAAACGAAAAAGTAAAATCCTGATTTTTTTTCGTCGCAATGCAACCCTTTTGCTTTAAACACCATCTTTAACAATTAAAAGAGCAACTTTGCGTTTGCCTCATTAATATCCAAAAACAACATTTATCGGTGAACAGACTCAACTATTTTTTTCTGGCGACAATACTTTCAGGTTTATTTTTCTCCTCAAATCTTCAGGCTCAAATTGGTGGCGATGGTGTTTATCGCTTTCTCAACATGCCCGTGTCGGCGCGCGCTGCAGCAATGGGTGGAAATTTTTTGGCCGTAAAAGACGGCGATCTTACCCAGGCACTCTTCAATCCATCGGTGATTTCGCCCGAGATGGACAACAACTTAGCACTAAGCTTTGTCGATTATTTCACCGATATCAATTACGGCTCTGCAACTTATGCCAAATCGTTTAATCAGATCGGCACCTACACCGCCACCATGCAGTACCTTAATTATGGCGAGTTTACCTATGCCGATGAAACCGGAGAAACCTTCGGCACTTTTACCGCCAACGACCTGGCACTGAGCCTGGGCTGGGGACGCCAACTGGATTCGCTATTTTCGATAGGTGCCAACCTCAAAATGATTTATTCGGGCCTGGAGGATTATCAATCCTTTGGCGTGGCCGTGGACGTGGCAGGCAGCTATTACAATCCTGATCAAAGGCTCACCATTTCGCTGGTAGCCCGCAACATTGGCTCACAATTAAAGCCTTACCGCTCCGGCAATTACGAACCTCTGCCTTTCGAGATCAACCTCGGGCTTTCGCAAAAATTGAAGCATCTTCCTTTTCGCTATTCTATTTTGCTTACCAACCTTCAGAAATGGGATTTAACTTACGATGACCCTAACGACCCCGACCAACAAATCGACCCCATAAGCGGCGAAGTGAACGAGAAAGACAGCTTTAGCGAGTTTGGCGACAAAGCCCTGCGCCACGTAGTAATTGGCGGCGAGTTTATCCCCAGCAAATTTTTCTCGATACGCTTTGGCTACAACTACCAACGCCGTCAGGAGCTGGGCGTTTACAGCAAAATGGGCATGGTAGGTTTTTCGTGGGGACTGGCTGTTAAAGTGTCAAAGTTTCAAATCGAATATTCACGGGCTACCTATCACCTCAGCGGCTCGCCCAACTATATCACCATCCGCACCAACCTCTCCGACTTCGGCAGGAAAAATTAATGTGCTTAGCCTATAAATTGGGATCCTAACCAACAGTGAAAATATCCAAAAAAATATTTTCCCACAGGCAAGCGTTGTTTGCATAAACAATCATCCATGCGGAATTTGATTCTGATTTCGATAATTTTCCTTATTCCCACCGCCGCCGCCATAGGGCAAGAGCGGGGAAAAGATTTTCATCTGGTTCAATACAAGATAATTGATAAGGACACTATTCCCTTTGTGAAAATTTCAGGGGTGGAAATTTACGATGTTAAAATTTTTAAAAGCCCAAAAAACCAACGCCGTAATAGCCGGCTCATTCGCAACGTGAAAGCAGTTTATCCCTGGGCTAAACTGGCCGGTGCCAAATTGCAGGACTACGAAGCCATACTTTTGCAAACCGAAAGCGAAAAGGAGCAACGCCGGATTATGAAGCAAGTGGAGCGCGAAGTACAGGAGGAATATGGTGGTGAATTGCGAAAACTAACCATTAGCCAAGGCAAAATCCTGATAAAGCTGATCGACCGCGAAACCGGCGATACGAGCTACGATCTGGTGCAGGATTTTCGTGGCAATTTTGTCGCCTTCTTTTACCAATCCTTTGCCCGCATATTTGGCTATGACCTAAAAGACCGCTACGACCCCGAGGGCAAAGACCGCAACATCGAGATTATCGTGCGAATGATTGAGCAGGGTTTGATCTAGAAAAATCATTTTTACAATCCTTTTTAAATTTTCAAGCTCCGGAACGCACCCTAGACGAATTGGATAATTTCGCCGATGCCTGGAACGGCAAGATCAACCGCCGAAGGCGTTTACTTTTGGGTGTGCGACTACAGCACCCTGAACAAATATGGGAATTTGATAAACCATAAGCAGCAGGGAAGTGTAACGCCGTTGCGGTGAGGGTAATGCAGGATATTGCTAATTTGACCTTAATAGAAAAATGATCCCGTAAGAAAAAATCAACCTTATTAATTACCTTCTCTCCTCATCAGATAATGGAGGCCTTTGCACTAAGATATTATTTCATTTGCCCAAAGTTGTTGCAAAAAATCACGCCAGGGCAAAACCAGCACATCTCCCATTTGTCGGGGAAAAGGGTCGTTGGTAACCAGCACCAGTTTTTTAACCGTATAATCATTGGCAAATTGTTTTAAGCCTCTGGCATGAAGTGGTCTGGCATTGGCAGTAGATTTTGTTTCAATAGCGACCTCATGATCTCCCAACACAAAATCAATTTCAATCTGGGATGCAGTGCGCCAATAATATATCGGGTATTCAATTGATGAATAGTTGCTGTGGGCAAATATCTCCTGGTAAATAAAATGCTCAAACGCATTGCCCATTGCTTCACTTCCCGGTTCTATTCGGCCTCTTTTTAGCAAATAGTTGACGATGCCAACGTCAAAATAGTAAAACTTAGGAGCCAATATCACTCGGCGTTTTGGCCGTTTTTGAAACGAGGGCAAAAATCGCCCGGTCAGCGTATCAACAAGTATCTGAAAGTATTCTTTAATGGTAGGTGAACTAACACCGCACTCAGCGGCGATATTTGTGTAATTAACTATTTCTCCATTCGAAAATGCAGCTGCTTCCAGAAAACGCGAAAAGGTGGAAATGTTCCTAATTCTTGCTTCCGCCATAATTTCTTCTCTCAGGTAATTTCCGATATAGGATGAAACCAATTTTTTAGGGTTTTTTGCCAGATAATGCCTGGGAAGCAAGCCATGGTTAAGTGCACGCATCAGATCAAAGTCCGGGATTTCATGACTCACCAGTGGAAATAATTCATATCGAAGTGCTCTGCCTCCAAGAAGGTTAGCACCGGATCGCAATATATTCCGTGGACTTGAACCACTCAAAACAAACCGCCTCGCTGTGTTTTCAATTAACCAATGAACCTCATCAAGCAATTGTGGTATTTTCTGTATTTCATCAACTACAACCGGGTTTTCAGATTTCGATGCAAGAACTATTTCCCTGAATTGTGTCGGATTTTTTTGAAGCCGTTCAAAAATATCAGTTTGTAATAAGTCAAACCACAAGGAATTCGGATACATTTTTTTTAATAAAGTGCTTTTTCCGGTTTGTCGAGCACCCCAAAGAAAAAGGCTTTCATTCTCGGATCCTACAAAATTTTGAACTCTAATAAACATGATAATTTAAAGTTATTATTTAAAAATACATGATAATTAAAAGCAAAGTTAATAAATAATTCCAATGCTTCGCTTTTTCAAACATGGGTTTTATCAAATAAATCCATCGAATACGATGGATTAAAAATGAATCCGGGTCAAACAGTTTTACGATCATCTCTAAAAAAATAGATTGAACTTCCTCACATCCTACCTTATTTGACCTTAGTAGAAAAATGAACCCGAAGATAAAAACAACCTTATTAATTTCCAGATTGAATAAGGTTAAGCCTGCGGTGGTCGCATTTTCTACTAAGGTTTTTTAGTAATGATAAGCCTGCCTGGCCAGTTAGACTAATTTTTAATCCTACACCAATGATCCCCTTTTTTGAAACAGAACTTTATATCCTCCCGCACTTTTAGCGTTTGTGGCAAAAGGAAATCTCTTTGTGAGCCATTAAAAATGTTTTACCTAATTTTGTTGCATTAAAAACAAAGAGCTAATGAATGCAGGAGCATATCAAATTTCATTGTCATACCGCCAAATCTTAGATTTAGTCGGGCAACTACAGCTCAAGGATAAAACTAGGCTAAGCCTGGAGCTTGCCAAAGAAGCCAAAGACCAAACGCTTACCCGTTTGCTCGATAGTTTCAAAACCGATGAAATAAGTCTTGAGGATTAAAATTAAAAAACTGCACAAACGAGAAATAGTTGTAATTTTACAACAAATACATTGAACGATGACAGAATTTAAAGAAAAATACATAAACCCATTTACCGACTATGGTTTTAAACGTTTGTTTGGCGAACCTGCCTGCCGGCAAGGCAGGGAACCCAACAAGGATTTATTGCTTGATTTCTTGAATGAACTTTTGAAAGACCAGGAAGGGGAAATTACGGAATTGTCATATTTGCCGAACGAAAAATTACCAATTTCGGTTGGCGACCGAAGAGCAATTTTTGATATTTACTGTACCAATGAAAAAGGCGAGCAATTCATTGTAGAAATGCAAAAAGCTGAGCAGAAATTTTTTAAAGACAGAACCATCTTTTATTCAACCTTTCCAATACAGGAACAAGCAAGAAACAAGGACAGATTTTGGAATTTTGAATTAAAAGCAGTTTATACCATCGGGATTTTAGATTTTGAGTTTGAAGAAAGTGACCCTGACAAATACCGCCACGAAGTACAGTTGACAGAACAAGAAACAAAAAAAGTTTTTTACGACAAGTTAACTTACATCTACCTCGAAATGCCCAAGTTTAATAAAACGGAGAAAGAATTAGAAACTCGCTTTGATAAATGGATGTTCGTTCTGAAAAATCTTCCAAAGCTTGAAAGAATACCCGTTGAATTAAAAGAAAATATTTTCTTAAAACTTTTTGAAACTGCTGAAATTGCAAAATTAAAACCAGACGAATACAAACAGTATGAAGCAAGCGTAAATGCTTACAGAGATATTTTTAATATAAAAAACACCTATCTCGAAAAAGGAAAGATTGAAGGAAAGATTGAAGGAAAGATTGAAGGAAAGATTGAAGAGAAAAGAGCGACTGCTATAATTGGTTTGAAAGAAGGTTATCCAATAGAAATTATCTCGAAAATGACAGGTTTAACAGAGAAAGAAATTAACAAATTGAAATAGAGATTGTTCTATACAGACAAAACAAAGAAGAAGATCTTTAGTTGAAAGATAGGGCAAAGTAACATGATGCTCAAAGAAGTGCTTACATAATTCAGAACAGGATGCGGACAAGAAGCACGGTTGAATTTCACGGGCTTTGGGAATAAAAGAAAAAGCCGAAGGACTAGAAAATTCGTATCAATCGCTGGGGGCGCATCGTAGCCGAGTTGGATAATTTCGCCGAGCAATGGAACGGCAAAATCAACCGCCGAAGGGGTTTGCTTTTGGGTGTGCGACTACGGTGCCTTAAACAAATACGGGGATTTGGTAAAACATAAACAGCAGGGGAGCGTAACGTTGCTGAAGTGAGGGTAAAAGAGAAATTATTTATGTGGTGCATAGGTAATTTATGCTGGTAAGAGGGTTTTGTGTAATTTTGCTTGATTAAAAATAAAGAGATTATGAATGCAGGAGCATATCAAATTTCATTGTCATACAGTCAAATCTTAGATTTGGTTAGGCAGTTGCCATTTAAGGAAAAAACAAAACTTAGTCGCGAACTTGCAAAAGAAACCAAAGATCAAACGCTTACCCGTTTGCTCGATAGTTTCAAAGCCGATGAAATAAGTCTTGCCTGATAATAGGAAGTCACACTTGTGTGCTTTCAAATTACATCATCAATATGATTATCGGATGTACGGCACATATTATTTTGCTTATGGTTTCGGTTAATTATTTTAGAATTTCGGTAGATTTGTATGGGAGTCATGAATAATGCCATCAACAAACTATTAAATTAAAAATACGTTGACATACTGATTTAAAAACTAATTTAAGCTAATAATTTTATTATTTTTGCTTTCTAATACAGAAAAATGAATCTAAAAGTTAAGTTTATTTTTTCAGCAATATTTTCATTGTCCCTGTCAGTTGGACACCCTGCAATTGGGCAAGTTCTAAAACCATACACTTGCCTTATTGATAGGGTAGATATTCATGGCTTTGAAAGCACAAGAACATTTGACCGGAATGGCATTATTCTTTCAAGAGGGAAGTATCATCCATTAAGCATTGTTAATTATGGTATTCTCTCATACTACTATTTTCTTGAAACATCTGATAGTACCTACTATGAAAAATTTCTTGATCAAGCCAAATATTTTTATGATTCAACAAAAATCACTTTATTATACAATGGTAAGGGTGTTGGTTTACCATATACCTTTAAAGCTCATGACTTAGGTATCCCTTGGTATTCCGGTATGACTCAAGGTGCAGCAATCAGCTATTTATTGAGGTATTACTCTATTACACATGATGATTATATAAAATCATTAATTCAAAAAATAGCCTATTTGCTTTTATTACCGCAAGAAGATGGTGGGACAATCTCAAAAACACCCGAAGGTTATACTTGGATTGAGGAATATCCAAATTCAAAGAGTTCCCCACAGGTATTAAATGGATTTATTAATGGGTTTATTGGCTTAAAAGAGTATTGTGATTTTTTTCCAGATGACACAATTGCAAGTAGAATTTTAAATGAGACCTATATTGGTTTGGTAAATAGTTTAGAGTATTATGATACACCAAATTGGACTTACTATAATCGAAAAAAAACAAACGTATCAAATGCTTACCTGCGTTACCAGATATATGAAATGAAGCACTTAATGGAAATATTCAACAATCCTATATTTGATGATCAAATGCGTATATGGAGTTATTTTTCCTATAATAATTTTATAAAAAACAGCAACAAGCATTATAAGTATAGAAACCATAATATCTCAAAACCAATAAAGTCATTTGGAAATTACGGGATTTATGAGATGGATTCAAATAGCTATTCAAAGATACGTGATTATTCTGTAAAAGTATTTTACTCATGGAGACAAATTAAAAGGTATAATAAAAAGAAACCAATAAAGACAAATCCGAAGAAATCAAAATATGGAATTTTTAGTTTCGAATCTCAAAATAATGATTCGGTTGATTATATTCAACTTCAAGTAAATAATGCAGGTGTGGGTATAGATATTCAACTATACAATAAAGTTAAGGGTGAGACCAATAAATATTTCCCTGTAGAATTCCAGCATTACTTAGCGAATGATTCATTAACTGTTTTTTGTGATAATATTAGCCTCTTAGACTTATTAATTTCAATTGAATATAAAAAAGGCAAAGTTCTTACTTCACTAAGGGATACTGCTAATCTATATAAAACTAAAAAAGAAAAACCACCTTTTTTTGGACATTATCAAACAGATATTTATCAGTTAAATGCAAATGAAAAATATAGCGTGGAATTATCACTAATTGGAACTGATTATGCTGTTGTCTTCTATAAATATGCGAAAAGTGAAGCATTAATTAATAAAAGTAAATGGCAAGCCAAAAATACCTTGGGGACATTTTTTGAGCCGAGTACTAGCGGGTATTATGAGTTTTTAATAGTTTTTGATTGGAAGTCACCAATTTCATCAATACAAGAGTTTAACATCCTACTTTCTGATGGCTTACAGGATGGTAAGAAATGATTATCTTAATTTTGCCTTTTTGAAAATTTGTGTGAAAAATAAATACTAATTGAATATTGCTATTTTTGTTTTTTTTAAATTGATGTATTTAATACAATATGATGAAAATAAAATTTTTAAATTTGATTAAACCGCCCAAAAAGAGAAAATCTATACCAAGACTTGATTTGGAGGCAGATAATGTTGTGGGTTTCGACCGTGAAGGTCAAAAAATAATTAATCTGTTGAACTACACAAAAGTAAGTGGATCTTCATATTCTGGTGTGCTTTATGACATCGGATACCAAACAATTGTAATCGATGGTAAAACCCTTTCTGGTCAACGAAATCCCATGGAGCGTTTAAAAAATGTACCTTTAGATTTTAAGAATAAATCAGTGTTGGATTTGGGATGTAATCAAGGTGGCATGCTACATGCGCTTGCTAAGGATATTAAAGTTGGAGTTGGTCTTGATTATGATTACAAAATGGTAAATGTAGCTAATAAGATTAAATCCTATCATAGCAATAGTAATCTTGATTTCTTTGTTTTTAATCTTGAAAAAGAAAATCTTGAATACATCAAGGATTTCATTGTAGAAGAAATCGTTGATATTTGCTTCTTACTTTCTGTTTGCATGTGGCTAAAGAATTGGAAAGAACTCATTGTCGTTTGCAAAGGAATAAGCAAAAAAATGCTTTTTGAATCAAATGGATCCGCTGAACAACAAAATGAACAAATAAACTTTCTCAATTCTATCTATAAGAGTGTGCAAGTTATTAATGAAACTTCTGAAGATGATCCTATACAAAAAAATAGAAAATTATTATTATGTTATGATTAAGAATGATTAAGTAATATGGTCAAGAAATTCTATATGTTTCCGTTTAATCAAGACATGATGATACTGTACCAAAATCATAGAGTCTTGAGAACCATTTATTTTCGATCACTATATTTTCAAATAACTCCAAAAAATTCAATTCCTATTAGATTTAGAAAAAGCTATTTTGGGCATCTATTGTTTAAATTGACACCCTTAAATAGGATAGTTAAATTGGATATTTCTAATAATAATATTTTACTCGTTTATGTAAATAATGGAAAGCAGGTACAATTTGATTTTGATAATAAATTTAGACCAATCCGTGTTTTCACAGGTAAATTTAATAGTCTTACTTTAATAGAAAATAAATACTTGGGGCTTCCTTTGCTAACTGAATATACGCTAACTGAATTTAATTCAAAATATCCATTAATTAAACGAGCACTAATGATTAGGTGGTCAATTATTAAAAAAACAAAAAGTCATCATAAACTTCATGGAGATTTTACACACTTTAATGTTTTATCGGATGATAGTGGCCAGTTGAGTGAAATTGATGGGAAATGTATTGTTAACTCTGATATTTTTGATCATTACTATTTTTATTCATATTTGAGGCAATGTTTAAGTAAGTGTATAACATTAAGTAAAAATGATTTTACTACAATTACTACAATATTAGATAGGCTGATACTTGATGTTTTTCAGATTGAAAGTCTTGGATTTCTGTTGAATTTGTTATCAAAAGTGGTTATAGAAGATGCTAAGGGGCTTGCTAATCCTAAAGCATCTTTAGATACTTTTAAAGAATTATTAGTTAGTAAACGGAAGAGTATTTGATAATTTTTATCACTATAAATTCTCAATAACCCTATCTAACTTCTCCTTCCTATTTTCGATGCTAAATCGAATAAAAACGGTGTTTCGTGCCAGTATGTCTAATTCAGTCCGCTTCTCAGGTATTACTTTTTCGATAATTAGTTTAATTAATACTTCAACATTGCTTTTTGTTAAAACGTAACCCGAATCACCAATGATATCAGGTAAAATATTTACATTAGATACAATAGGAATGCACCCACAAGCCATAGCTTCACATAAAGCAACTCCAAATCCTTCGGTGATTGATAGCTGTAAATAGTACTTGCTGCTGTTGTAAATTTGAAGTAATTCAGATGCCGATAACCTACCGGTAAACTTTACATTGTCAGGAACTTTAATTAAAGCAGGAGCTTGTTTTATTCCAACAAATATAAATTCGAAGTGACTAAGTTTTTTTGCTGCTTCAATAATCAGATCACCCCCTTTAATAAAAAACTGCCCCTCCGAAAGCACGGTGATAAATCGATTTTCTACTTTTTTAATATCAGGTAATATTATCCATTTGCTTGTGTCGATACCATTATAAATAACAGTGTAAGCTGTTGTATTATTCTTAAAAAAATGTTTGTAACCTTGTTTGATAATTTTACCAGGAGAATAGTATGTGTTTTCTGTGTAAACCAATGAATCACTTACGGGTAATAATTTAGTTGCTAATTGGTAAGATATTTTTAGCACTTTTTTTAGAATAGGTTTATTAAGGTTTCCATAATTAATCTCCGGAAATGCGGCGCAATCCGTTCCATGTAGAATTATATAAACTGGTTTTTTAAATAATCGGCCTATGATTGCAGGAATCAAAGCCCAATAGCCACCGAAGGATACGATAATAAGTTTTGATTGTCGAATATTTGTAAGAAGAAAAAAAAACTGTTTTAAAAGAAAATAGGGAACAGCAATTTTATTTTTCCAATTATAGGTATTTTGAATGACAGTGTAACGCTCTGATAAAATATCAATGTCAAGCTGAATAAAGGATGCCATGTGTGGGCAAACAAATATGATTTTTTCCTGCTTCATGTTCCCACCATTTCATCGAGCAGATGCCCCAAATCCTTTGTGAGGTTTTTGCGTGAGTATTTTTCTATATTGCTGCCACTCTGAAAAGCATCCTCATCACTATAGCTAGAAAATAGTTTTAGAATTTCTTCTCGAATTAGTTCCTCATCCTCAAACCCGGCTACAACACCACAATCGGTTTCCCGTATAATATTAGCAGCATCGCCATCTTCGGGACCGATACAAACTATTGGCCGCTGTGCTGAAAGGTATTCAAAAACTTTTCCGGTGAGAATCATTTTTGCATTCGGGGTGTCGTTGATTAGTAAAAGCAACACAGCCGATCTCTGCTGTTCTTCCAAAACTTTGTCGTGCGAAAGATAAGGGATATGCCGCAGGTATTTTCCCAGGCCATTTGCATTGATGGATTCCATAACATGGAAATCAACCTTGCCTACAAGTTTAATTTCCATCGCCTTGCCAAAGGCCTCGTTTTCGTTTGTTAGCGTTTTTAATGCCTTCCAAAGCGATTTAGGATTTCTTGATTTTGCCAAAGTGCCAATATGAGCAATGGAGAACTTTTTGTCCTGATCAACTTTTTGCTTAGGCAGGTCATCGCCATCAAAACCATTGGTAATTACTTCATAATCACGTTGGTAAAATTCGTTAAAGCCCTTTCGCATCCCATTTGAAATAACCACCACTTGATCCGCTGATTTCAAAACTTGTTTTTCGAGCATTCGGTGTGTGCGATCTGCGCAGCGGGAGAGTTTTAAATCCTGATAAAAATCGATTTGGGTCCAGGGATCTCTAAAGTCGGCCAACCAGGGGATGTTAAATTTCTTTTTCAATCCCAGAGCTATCATGTGCATCGAATGCGGTGGCCCAGTAGAAACAATTGCATCCACCGGGTTTTCCTGAAGATATTTGCTAAGATGATTTACAGAAGGCTTAATCCAGTATTTGCGGGCATCGGGGATAAACAGGTTGCCACGAACCCACACGGATATATTCTCAGTTAGTTTGGGTTTCTTTTTTTCGCTCATAAAAGAGGCGTTTATTTTATCCTCTTTTTTTAAACCAATAAATTTTTTGTAAAAACTATAGGGTTCCCAAACTTTTGTTTTCAGAATCGTAATTCCTTCGGGGATGTCCTTTTCGAGTGTAGTATCCAAAACCGGGAACTCAGGATTCTCCGGCGTATAAATCACCGGCTCCCAGCCAAACTCCGGGAGGTACTTCACGAACTTTAGCCAGCGCTGTACGCCGGCACCCCCGCTGGGTGGCCAATAATAGGTGATGATGAGTACCTTTTTATTCATAAGCCTATTCTTATTACCACAACCGATTAAACGGCAATAGTATTCCAATTCATCTGATTAACTACTTGAAGCAAAAAAGTATTTCATATTCTTTCGTTCCTTCCTGAATCAATATCATAAGAAGTCAATTCAGCCGGTTTCATTAATTTAATAATATCCAGATAAATCGGCTTCTTCTGTGAAGGTTTCCGGGTTCTTATTTTCCGATTACCCGATAATGAATCAATCAGAATTTCAACAAGGCGAAGATCCGTTGGATCGAGCCTGTCAACTTTTGATTTAATATCTTCTTTAAGTCTCATAGTTTTAACATTTACACAAAGATAAATAGAACATGATAATTAAAAACATATTTCGTGACAAGGTTGTTGGGCGTTTGGATTTTTATTGTGCCATTTCCTTTCTAATATTTTTCTTTCTGCTTATTTTTAGATTTGAGGACTTTGCTTTTAATCTTGTAATAAGCTCACTGATTTCTTTTCTCTCCTGGTCAGTTAAGGGAGGACTTTGTATTAAAAAATCTATTCCTTCCGGTTCTTTAATATGTGCCATATTATTTCTTTTGTGAGGGGGGCATAAGTTTGTCTTTCAACTCATTTCCCATCCCTGCAAAAAACAGCAGCAGAATAATGATGGAGGCGATGGCTGTAATAGTGCCGCCGGTGTAATAAACCGCAGGTTCAAACTTCCACACAATCTCGTGCCGGCCTGCGGGAACTATCATGCCACGCAAAACATAGTTGGTCCTAAAATAGGGCATCGGCTCGCCATCCACAAAAGCCTTCCAGCCCTTGTCGTAATAAATCTCCGAAAACACCACCAACTCATCTTTGGTGGAAGTGAAATCGTAGCTCAGTTCGTTGGGCTTGTAGCTGGTCAACTTGATGGATGCGGCGGGTGCTTTTCCGGGAGTGTAACCTTGCAGCATTTCCGAATAACGCTGGTCGATGATGGCTTCGCTGGCCGGATCAAAATCGTTGAGGGCAGTAATTTCTTCATCAGCGTTTTCGGCCAGGCGGTAGCTATCCACAATCCAGGCATTGCCCAGGGCATCAGGATTTAGTTGTGCCTGTGGTTGATTGTTTGCTCCGGGTACAATAAAATATTTGGTATTGAGCATATTCAGCACATCGATATTATTGCGCGAAATATGAAAGTCGATCAGCTCCTGATACCTGCGCAGCTTGGCACCGTGATAGCCGCCAATGGATTTGTGATAGTAAGAGGTGCTGGCATCGTTAAAGGTATTAACACTGGTATTGAGCACCCTAAAGTTAGGATCTTTGTCCTGCAATATCTGCTGGTCGGCAGCCGTGGCTGTAAAAGGATTTTCTACCTTACGAGCCGATTCAAAGTTTTCGCTGTTCAAGTAACGTTTGTTAACAGTCCACATATCTGCCATCACCAAAACGATAAGGCCAATGTAGAGATATTCCTTTTTAAGTTTTTGCGCAAGCAGAGCCCATATCGCCGCAGCTGCCAGCACAATAAATATCAGGGAGCGAAAAGTTTCGGTGCGGAGCAACGAAAGCCGGTCGGCTTCAAGAGCATCGATCAGATTCTTTGGCATTCCCGATTCTATCAAACGCGCATCGGAAGGTGAGGAGAAGTTAAAAAACGAACCGGCAAAAGCCATCATAAATAATAACAAGCCTGCGGCTACTGCCAGTGCCATACCCAAATTTTTGATTGCCACCTTGCGTTCCACATCCTTTTTGCTCAATTCATGCAGGGCTAAAATCCCCAGCAGGGGAATGGTAAGATCGGCAATAACCAAGGTCATCGACACCGCCCTGAACTTGTTGTAGCCGGGCACATAGTGCAGAAAAAACTCAGTAAGAGGCATAAAGTTTTTGCCCCAGGCCAGCATGATACTCAAAACGGTTGCCGTAAGCAGCCACCACTTGTATTTTCCTTTGACCACAAAAAGCCCGAGAATAAAGAGGAAGCTCATAATGGAACCGGCATACACCGGCCCGGAGGTGAATGGCTGCTGACCCCAGTACATCGAAAAGTAATTTAGATAGCCTTTGGCTTGTTGCAGGGGAAGCACACTTTTTAGCTCCTCAAAAGTTTGTGAATCCTCCGTGGGTGCTTTGCCGGATGCGCCGCCCATAAAGTCGGGGACGAGCAGGGTGAAGGTTTCGGCTATACCGTAGCTCCACTGCGTTGCATAGTCGATGTCGAGGCCGCTGGTACGGTTTTCTTTTTCGGTTGCCAACTCCGACTTGCCGCGAATGGTGTATTTGCCGTATTCCCACGTAGCCCATATATTTGAGATATTAGCTGCCACGGCAAGCAAGGCAGCAATCACAAGTACAGCACTTGCTTTGGCAAAGTGCGGCAGTTCTTTTTTTCGCAGGCTGTCAATAAATTGGGCTATCCCAAAAATAACGACAATAATTAGCAGGTAATAGGTAATTTGAAGGTGGTTGGCCGAAAGTTCGAGCCCCAGAAAAAGTGCCGTGAGTGCAGCACCCCACAGATACTTACCGCGATAGGCCAAAATGATCCCACCCAGAACCGGAGCCATGTATCCAATGGCGTGAGCCTTGGAGTTGTGCCCCGCCTCGATGATGATAAAAAAGTAGGAAGACAGGGCAAAGCCTACCGCTCCCAAAACCGAGAGCCAGGGATTGACACGCAAAATCAGAAGCAGGATAAAAAAGCCCAGGAAATACAAAAACACCAGGCGCGCAGGGTGAGGAAGCCCCAGCGTAATGATACGGTCGATGGATTTTAGGTAAGCTCCCTTGTAGTGGGTCGAAATTTGATAAGCGGGCATGCCGCCAAACATCGAGTTGGTCCACAGAGGTTCATCGCCGGTGGAATCGCGATAATCCACAATTTCTTTAGACATGCCCTTAAAATGCACAATATCACTCTGCTTAATTTTTTTCCCTTCTAAAATGGGTGAAAAATAAATCAGCGTGATTACCATAAAAAATATGATTGCAATCAGGTAAGGCCAAAGCCGTTGTATCGAAAATTTTTCCATAAGTTTTTCTTTGGAATTGATTATTCTTTAATTTCTTCGTAGTCCACGTCTTCACTATCTTCGGGGTCGAATTTATGCTTCTTGGCCTCGGGCGGCACGTATTTTACCGAAACCTCGCCCTCTTTTTTCTGCTCGGGCCTTTGAGGCTGCTGCCCAAAATTACCGAAGCGTTCCTGGGTCTTTCGTATGAAACGCTTTACCAGATAGGGGAAGATGTATTTTGAAATAAAATAATACACCCCGATAAAGATGATGATGAAAATAAGAAGTCGCATTAAACCAGTAATTTATAAAAACGTTTATTTTAACAAAACCGCCGCGAAGTTATTGTAAATTTTCAAATTAATTTATTACTTTTGCGCCCACTTTTGGAATACACATTTTTTTAAATATTTAACTAATACAAATTCAAGATGTTAAACCAGTATGAAACCGTTTTCATTTTAACTCCCGTTTTGTCTGACGAACAGATGAAGGAAACGGTAAAGAAGTATCAGGACTTCCTGAAAGAAAAGGGGGCCGAGATCGTTCACGAAGAGAATTGGGGCATGCGCAAGCTGGCCTATCCAATTCAAAAAAAATCGACCGGCTTCTACCACCTTTACGAATACACCATCGAGGGTGATGCCATTGCAAACATTGAGCTTGCGCTAAAACGCGACGAACGTGTGATGCGCTTCCTTACCGTAAAACTCGACAAACACGCCGTGGCTTACAACGAGAAAAAACGGTTGAAAGCAAAAGAAAAACAAACCACCGAAGAAAATTAATGTTTGACAATTAAAAACGTGTAAAAAATGGCACAACAAAATTCAGATATAAAATACCTCACCCCCATCGCGGTTGACGTAAAAAAGAAAAAGTATTGCCGCTTCAAAAAAGCCGGCATCAAATACATCGACTATAAAGATGCCAACTTCCTGATGAAGTTTGTAAACGAACAAGGCAAAATCCTCCCACGCAGGATTACCGGTACCTCAACAAAATACCAGAAAAAAGTAGCCCAGGCTATCAAAAGAGCCCGCCACATTGATTTATTACCTTATGTTGCTGACTTATTAAAATAGGAGAATCGAAGAATGGAAATAATCTTAAAAGAAGATATAACAAATCTCGGATACGAGAATGATATCGTGAACGTAAAACCCGGCTACGCCCGCAATTTCCTTATTCCCAAAGGAAAGGGCATTATTGCCAGTGTAACCAATCGTAAAATCCTGGCGGAAGTGCAGCGTCAGAAGTCGTACAAAGAAGATAAACTGCGCGATGAAGCCACCACCACATCCAAATTGCTGGGCAAGGTTTCGCTCAAGATTGGTGCAAAAGTAGGCACCTCGGGTAAGATTTTTGGCTCTGTGAATGCCATCCAGATTTCGGATGCCCTCAAAGCCGAAGGTTACGATGTTGACCGCAAGAAAATTGACGTTGACGGCGATGCCATCAAAGAGGTTGGCGAATACGTTGCCAAGATTCACCTTTACAAAGAAATTAAAGGCGAAGTAAAATTTGAAGTGGTAGCCGAATAAGGCATATCCACTTGTTAAGCCTAAAAACTGCTGAGCCGTATGAGAAATCATACGGCTTTTTTTTGGAGTTTATTTTTGGATATAATCTCTTTTGATGTCCGATGTCAGATGTCCGATGTCAGATGTCCGATGTCAGATTTTAGATGTGGATGTTAGATTTTAGATGTCCGATTTTAGATGTGGATGGCAAGGGTTCGCAGCCCCGCAGTTCGGCAGGCTCACTGACATCGGCAGGCTCACTGACAAAGGGGATAGCAACCCTGGCGAATAGATTTTAATCTTGCAAGCCAGGAGTTTTTGATGTGAGCAATCTCCGATTAGTGCCTCTGAGACGCGCTAGTAGCGCGTCTTTACGCAATACCGAAAAACAAACCATCTGCAATCG
>Ga0307929_1000307_pt1 | contig 51851 bp, 45 predicted proteins | sample AceLakmetage1330_FD_203160 | JGI IMG/M metagenome (GOLD analysis project Ga0307929, IMG submission 203160) | Saline water microbial communities from Ace Lake, Antarctica - #1330 | ecosystem: Environmental > Aquatic > Non-marine Saline and Alkaline > Saline | place: Antarctica: Ace Lake... | reverse complement strand
TTCTTTTTTTTGTAGCACATCATATGTCTACAATAGAGGGCGGAATGGTCTGTACCAATAATGAAGAATTAGCAGAGATGCTCAGAATTGTCAGGGCAAATGGTTGGGATCGAAATCTTACAGCCATGCAACAGTTTAAATGGCGACAAAAAAATAATATAAAATCTGAATTTGACGCAAAATACACATTCTATGACCTTGGGTATAATTTTAGACCAACTGAAATTACAGGATTTCTCGGTCGATATCAATTGAATTTTTTGAAAGAGAACATTAAAATAAGGGAAAATAACTACATTGAACTTGAAAAGGTTGTAAAACAAAACAGTGATTTGCTAACCCTTGATCGATCACATATTTCACTTCTCTCAAGTTTTGCGTTTCCTGTTTTATGTAAATCTCCAAAAAATCGCGAAAAATACCTTGCACAGTTTTCCGGCGCAGGTGTAGAAATTCGCCCAATGATTGCTGGTAATATCCAAAAACAGCCATTCTATAAAAAATATATAACTAATAATTATGAGCTACCGGGTACAGACCAAATAGACGAATGCGGATTTTATTGTGGAAATTATCCAGAGTTAACTAAAATGGATCTCCAAACCTTGTCCAGTTGTCTAATGAGATATTGATATGATTATTGTAAAACTAATCGGTGGGCTCGGAAACCAACTCTTTCAATATTCGGTGGGACGATGTCTGGCAGAAAGACACCAAACGGTATTGAAAATTGACACCTCAGGGTTTGAAACATATAAATTACGTCAATGCTCTTTATCCCCTTTTAAAATTAAGACAATGATTGCTTCATTGGATGAAATCAACGCTCTAACTTTTAAAAAAAAGCCCTTTGTTTATAAATTAGTTACCAACTTTTTTAATCCATCCCCAAAGCCCTTACCATCACACATCCATGAAAAAGATTTTCATTATAACGCTGACGTTTTGACATTGCCCGATAATATTTACCTTGATGGTTACTGGCAAAGTGAAAAATACTTTATTGATATTGAACAGATTATCCGTAAGGAACTGTCAGTCAAAACCCCACAGCGTTCCAAAAACAGGGAGTTGGCAGAAGAAATTAAATCATGCCAATCCGTAAGCCTGCACATTCGCCGTGGTGATTATGTCTCAAATGAAAAGACTAATCAAATTCATGGAACATGCAGCCTTGCCTACTATGATAGAGCAATAGAAAAAATTAGAACGGCTCTTTCTAAGCCCCATTTTTTTGTGTTCAGTGATGATCCCGAATGGGTACATAAAAATTTGAAGCTTGATTATTTAACAACAATTGTGGATCACAATAATGCTGACAGTAATTATGAGGATTTACGTCTGATGAGTCAATGCAAGCACAACATAATAGCCAACAGCTCTTTCTCTTGGTGGGGTGCGTGGTTGAACTCTAATCCAGATAAAATTGTGGTGGCTCCTCAAAGGTGGTTTGCAGATGAAGTTAAAAATATGGAGACAGCTGACCTTGTTCCGGTAAAATGGATAAGAATATGATTGTCAAACGCCCTAAAGTCAGCGTCATCATGCCTATATATAATGGAGAGGCGTTCCTTACACAAGCCATTAATTCCATACTCACCCAGTCATTTACTAATTTTGAATTTATTATAATCAATGATGCCTCTACAGATTCTACTGGACAGATACTGGCTGATTTTGCAAAGAAAGATTCTCGTATATTTGTTATAACAAACAGTACAAATCTTAAAATTGCAAGGTCGTTGAACAGAGGCATTGAGATTGCCAAGGGTGAATATATTGCTCGTATGGATGCTGATGATATTTCATTGCCCCATCGGTTAGAGAAACAAGTTATATTTATGGATACACATCCAGAGATTGGGGTGAGTGGGACTTGGATGACAATCTACGGAACACAAGAGGTTTGGGCTCCTCCTTTGTTCGACGACAATATTAAAGCCAATTTGTTTTTTGAGTCTTGTCTGTATCACCCAACCATAATAATGCAGAAAAAAGTTATAAATATAGCAGATTATGATCATGAAATGCTTCCAGCAGAAGATTATAATTTTTGGACAAAATTGGCAATACATGGGGATGTTAAATTTGCAAATATTTCAGAACCTCTTTTGGAATATAGAACTTGCCCCCAAGGGACTAAACAAGTTTACAAGCTCGAACAAATGGTTCATGCAAATCAGGTTCGAAAAAAACTGCTTGCCCATATTGGACTGGAGCCAACAAAAAGTGAATTCGACTACCATATTGCTTTGTCTTATCATGAAAAAGCAAAAGACCATGACTCGTTAATTAATTGCTCCAAGTGGCTTCAAAAACTCCAGGTAGCCAATAAAAAAAGGCAATTCGTTAATTCAGATATTTTGGCAACAGAATGTGCAGAACGATTGAAGACCTATGGGGACAATTTGTTTTTTTTGAACCGGTTGAAGAATGCCATTGCACCTCCTCAATCTCTGCGTCGGAAAGTTTCTTTGAGAATTAAAAACAGAATCATAGGAAACAATGGATGAAACCTCAACCGAAAGTGACCATTGTAATTGCAACCCGTAATCGTGCTGATATTCTAAAAGAATGCTTACAATCCTTGACGATGCAGACAGCCTCAAAAGATCAATATAACGTTCTTATTGTTGATAATAACTCGACTGACACAACTTCCGAAGTGGCTGAATTCTTTGTTAAAAAATACGATAATTTTGAATATGTTTTAGAAAAAAATATTGGACACTCTCCTCCTCGTAATTGTGGAATGCTTAAGTCAACAACAGAATGGGTTGCAACGTTGGATGATGATGCCAGAGCACATCCAAATTGGATAGAGCGGATGATGGAAATTATCAAAATGGATTGTTTTGATTGCTTTGGTGGTGTCTATTTGGCATGGTTCAAGTATGGTAAACCTCCTGTGTGGTATGGAGACGACTGGGGTTCCAATAAATCGATTCAAAATCATTTTGGACTGTTGCCTGATAGCCTTTACCCTTCAGGAGGTAATGCTGTTTATAGAAGAGCTGTGGTTCTGGATAATGACTGTTTTTCAATTAAATTTGGTATGTCAGGAGATATGAAAAATCCTGCATATGGAGAAGAGACAGATTTAATTAACCGAATGCGGAAAAATGGTGCAAGAGTTGGTTTTGTTCCTGATATGTTGATTGATCATTGCGTAATGCCTCATAAATATAAATTAAAATGGCATATTTTATCGCGGTTTGCATCCGCTCGTGACTATGAAAGACTATCTGTGGAAAAAATTTCGTCTATTATGCTTTTAAAGTTAATTGCACATTTGATGTTAATATCTATAATAACATTATTTTTCCCTCTTTATGTTGGATACAAATTCTTAACAAATAAACAAAGACTTAGTATTAACATGCAACTAATCGAATCTCTTCTAATTTTGTGCAGTAGGGTCGGTGGTGTCGCAGGGGTGTTTTCTGTAATGTTCCTCAATTTGGAGTAGGTCAATTTTTAATGATCCAAACTGGATAATCAAGTATGCAAAAAAATCAAATAAAACAAATCCTAATTACCGGCGGAGCCGGTTTCCTCGGCTCCCATCTCTGCGAACGACTCCTCAAAGACGGACATGAAATCCTCTGTGTGGACAACTGCTTCACCGGTACCAAGCAGAACATCATCCATCTCATGGCAAACCCAAATTTTGAATTCATCCACCATGATGTTACATTTCCCCTATATCTGGAGGTGGATGAGATCTACAACCTTGCATGTCCTGCATCTCCTGTGCATTATCAGCACGATCCAGTGCAGACCACCAAAACCACTGTACATGGAGCCATAAACATGCTGGGTCTTGCCAAGCGAATTAAAGCAAAGATCCTCCAGGCATCAACATCGGAAGTGTATGGAGACCCATCCATCCACCCACAGCCCGAGACATATTGGGGTAATGTGAATCCCATTGGAATCCGTTCCTGCTATGATGAGGGCAAGCGGTGTGCAGAGACACTTTTTTTTGATTATCATCGTCAACACCGCCTCCGGATAAAGGTTGCCCGTATTTTTAACACCTAAGGCCCTCGGATGCATCCAGATGATGGGCGGGTTGTCTCCAATTTTATTGTGCAGGCTCTTAAAAATATCCCCATTACAGTCTATGGAGACGGCTCACAGACAAGATCCTTTTGCTATGTGGATGATCTTGTGGAGGTATTGATAAGGCTTATGGAATCTCCAAATACATTTATAGGTCCCGTCAATACCGGAAATCCCGTAGAGTTTACCATTTTGGAGCTTGCCCAAAAGGTGATTTAAATGACTGGCTCAAAATCGGAAATCATATTCAAACCCCTTCCCCAAGATGATCCAAAGCAACGAAAGCCTGACATTACCCTTGTAAAAAAAGAGCTTGGATGGGAGCCGAAAATTAAGCTTGATGAAGGGCTTATAAAGACCGTTGAATATTTTGATAACTTATTAAAGGCAGATAGAGATTGATATGGAAGATTCTCCAGTCATCACGCTTACCACACTCCATTTTACAATTTATAACCTCCCCGCACATTGTGTGATCGTATTTATTTTTAAATTAGTTAGGTAAATTAATATGTTATCTCCAATAGTTCTATTCGTCTACAATCGCCCTTGGCATACCCAGCAGACCATTGAAGCATTACAAAAAAATGATCTCGCACTACAAAGTGATCTTATTATTTATTCTGATGCACCTAAAAATGAAAGTGGCAAACGGGCTGTGCAGGATGTCAGACGATATATTAAAGGGGTAGAAGAAGGGTTTAAAACAATTTCTATTGTTGAAAGAGATGAAAATTGGGGGCTTGCCAATTCCATTATTGATGGAGTGACATCGATTGTAAATGAATTTGGTCGGATTATAGTTTTAGAGGATGATTTGGTGACATCCCCGTTCTTTTTGAGATATATGAACGAAGCCCTTGATTTTTACCAAGACGATGATCGTGTTATAAGTATCCATGGGTGGATGTGGCCACATAAAAATAAAAATAATTTTTCTCCATTTTTTCTTAAAGGTGCAGATTGCTGGGGGTGGGCTACCTGGAAAAGGGGCTGGGATCTATTTGATTCTGATGGGGAAAAAATGCTTTCTATACTCAATGCAGAACCTCTTGCAATTCGAAAAATCTTTGATTTTAATGGAGAAGTTCAATATATAAAGATGTTGGAACAACAAATAGCAGGTAAGAATGATTCTTGGGCAATCAGATGGTACGCATCTGCTTTTTTAAATGAAAAACTCACTTTGCATCCAGGAATATCATTAGTTCAAAATATTGGTAATGATAGTTCTGGTACACACTGTAGCACAACAGATTTGTTTAAAGTCCCGCTTGCCGAAACTTCTATTGATATAAAAAATATTCCTGTTAATGAAGATATCAATATGCGTAAAGAAGCAGAAGAATACTATAAAAATATACAACCGTCTTTTTTGCAGCGCGGGTTTTCAATGTTAGATAGATTATTTGGTACTCGGCAGCTAAAAAGATATGTGTCTGGAAAATAAGTAATAATGAACAATATAAAATCAATAATAAAGGATTGGATACCACCGGCGTTGATCCGTCTTGCAACAAAAAACTCCAAAAAATATGGATGGTCAGGAGATTACGCTACATGGGAAGAGGCTGAAGCCCATTGTTCAGGGTATGATTCTGAGATAATTCTTAAAAAGGTCAAAAATGCACTTCTGAAAGTTAAAAATGGTGAAGCTGTTTATGAAAGGGATTCTGTTCTTTTTGATGAGATTCAATATTCATGGCCCCTTTTATCAGGCTTAATGTGGGTTGCAGCTCAAAATAATGGAGAACTAAATGTACTTGATTTTGGGGGCTCTTTGGGAAGCACTTATTTCCAAAATTTAAAATTTTTGCAAACCCTTAAAAAAGTCTCTTGGAATATTGTTGAACAGGAGAGTTTTGTTGACTGTGGATCTGCTTATTTAAAAAATAGCAATTTGCAGTTTTATGATGATCTTGACGAGTGCTTTAATCTCCAAAAACCTGATACTGTTATTTTATCCAGTGTTTTGCAATACATCGAAAAACCTTTTGAACTTTTGACAATAATTATGTCTTATAATTTTAAATATATTATTTTTGATCGCACCCCTTTTATAAAAAAAAATAAGGATCTTTTGACTGTCCAGATTGTTCCTCCTGAAATATATTCGGGAAGTTATCCTTGCTGGTTTTTTGATAGGAAAAATTTTATTGATTTTTGTGAAAAAAAATACTCTATAATGGCTTCTTTTGATGCACTAGACAACGCAAATATAGATTCCTGCTTTCAAGGTTTTCTTTGTAGGAAAAAGAGTATTGATTGAATTTTTTGTAATTATACTTGGAGATAATGCCTATGTTTAAAGATTCTTTTAAAAACAAGAATATTATTATTACTGGAGGACTTGGTTTCATCGGCTCAAGCCTTGCAAGAGCTTTAGTGGCACAAGGGGCAAATGTCACGCTGGTTGATAGTCTTATTCCTCAATACGGTGGTAATATATTTAATGTCAATGATATAAAAGATAAAATAAACATCAATGTCTGTGACGTCCGTGATCCCTATGCAATGACTTACCTGTTGCAGGATAAAGATTATCTATTCAATCTTGCCGGACAAACCAGCCATATGGATTCAATGTCCGATCCGAAAACTGATTTGGATATTAACGCCGCAGCACAACTGTCCATTCTGGAAGCCTGCCGAAAAGCGAATGCCAATATTAAAATTGTTTTTGCAAGTACTCGTCAACTCTATGGTAAGCCTGACTATTTGCCTGTGGATGAAAAACACCCTGTTCGGCCGGTAGATGTAAATGGTATTAATAAACTGGCTGGAGAATGGTATCATTTACTTTATAACAATGTTTATGGTATCCGTGCTTGTGCCCTGCGATTGACTAATACTTATGGACCAGGTATGAGGGTCAAAGATGCACGTCAAACTTTCCTGGGTATATGGGTTCGTCTTTTAATTGAAGGGCATCCTATAAAAGTGTTTGGTGATGGTATGCAATTGCGTGATTTTAATTATGTGGATGACTGCGTTGATGCATTGATGTTGGCAGGTTCCACTGATAAGGCTAACGGTAAGGTGTATAATTTAGGTAGTGGTGAAGTGGTCGGTCTTAAAGATCTGGCGGAGATGATTTGCAAATTGGGATATGGTGGTAGTTATGATTTAATACCTTTTCCAGTAGAACGTAAAGCTATTGATATTGGTGATTACTACAGCGATTTTTCACTTATTACTAAAGAACTGGGGTGGGAACCTAAAGTAAATTTACGTGAGGGGCTGCGCATGACCATTGATTATTATAAGGCACATGGTCAATATTATTGGTAATATTTTTGTTTGATCAACTATTTTTGTAGAGTTGTCTGTCCACAAATAAAAGAGAGCAATCTATCATTATGATCTTAATGAACGATTTTAAAGCCGAACCTTTTGAAGTGCGTGAAGCCATGTTGGTAGCTGCCCGCAGAGTTCTGGAATCTGGTTGGTATGTATTGGGTAACGAACTCCTTGGATTTGAGAAGAGATGGTCAGAAATTTGTGGAGTATCACATGGAGTTGGGGTTGGTAATGGAATGGACGCTATTGAAATTATTCTGCGTAGTTTGAACATTGGTTCCGGTGATGAAGTTATCACCACACCAATGACCGCCTTTGCAACGGTTCTGGCTATTTTACGGGCGGGGGCGATACCTGTATTGGCAGACATTGATCCGCAGGCAGCTCTGTTATCACTGGAAAGTGTTGAAAGATGTATTTCGAAAAAGACCAAAGCAGTTTTGCTGGTTCATCTCTATGGACAAGTTCGTGCCATGACAGAGTGGCAGAGCTTTTGTTCTTCATCCGGTGTTCAGCTTATAGAAGATTGTGCTCAAGCCCATCTCGCCTCATTGCAGGGTATGGTAGCGGGTAGTTTTGGCGTCGCAGGAGCTTACAGTTTTTACCCTACCAAAAATTTGGGTGCTCCGGGTGATGCCGGTATACTGGTAACCGGGAACAAATCATTAGCTGATCGGGCACGTAATTTACGCAATTATGGCCAAAGTGTGCGTTATCATCATCCTGAAATAGGTTTGAACAGCCGTTTAGACGAACTACACGCGGCCATGCTTTCAGAAAGGATGAACTGGTTGCATACTTTCACCCAACGTCGTCAACAGATAGCAGATGCTTACTCTGCTGGGATTCTCAATAAAGGTGTTGTGCAACTTGTACAACCTGAAGAGACTGCTGCCCATGTTTATCACCTCTATGTGATTACCTGTGAAAATCGGGAAAAATTGCAGGCCCATCTTCATCAACATCAGGTGCAGACTCTCATTCACTACCCCGTTCCAGTACAGTACCAGAAACCTTGTCAAAATTTGAAAAAAGACCCGATGGGCCTGAAAGTCAGCGAACACCATGCAGCCACTTGTTTATCCCTGCCCTGTCATCCACAAATGTCCGATTCTGATATAGCAAAAGTTATTGACGCAGTTAATACATTTTAGATTTCAATGTGGGGTGTATTTGAGGTTTGTTTAAAAAATATGAAATCATAGAGGAACTAATTTAACCAAGGAGTTGTTTGTTGTATAATTTTTGTACATATTTTGATCATAATTATCTTCCCAAAGGAATGGTTTTATATGAATCTCTTAGAAAATATTGCCCTTCATTTAAATTGTATATCCTTTGTCTTAACACTGAATGCTACGATGTCCTCAAAAAGGCAAAATTACTAAATGTCATTCTGATAGCTCTGGAAGATCTTGAAAAAGATGATCCGGAACTGCTTGCTGCTAAAAATAACAGAACACCGGTGGAATACTATTTCACCCTGACTCCATGTCTTCCCTTATATATCTTATCTCATTTTAAACCCCTTTCAATGATAACTTATTTAGATTCAGACCTCTATTTTTTTTCTGATCCAAAACTGATTTTTGATGAAATAGGCTCTGCTTCAGTAGGAATCATTGGACATAATTTTTCTGAAAAACTGAAAAAATTAGTCCTGTTTGGAAAATATAATGTTGGATGGATATCGTTTAGAAATGATAAAAATGGGTTGTTGTGTCTTCAATGGTATCGGGATAAATGCATTGAGTGGTGCTATGATAAATTAGAAAGCAACAGATATGCAGATCAAAAATACCTTGATTACTTTGCAGAAAATTTTGAGGGTGTGATTGAAATAAAAAACAAAGGTGCGAATCTTGCTCCCTGGAATTTAGATAACTATCTTATTTTAAATAATAATGGAAGTATATATGTTGATGGTTCTCCTTTGATTTTTTTTCATGTTCAAGGCTTGAAAAAATTATTTGGAAATTACTATGATTCCACATTTCATTCATATTTTGCCAATTTATCAGATGTGATAAGGTATGATGTATATGTTAAATATTTACGAGATTTGTCTTATCAAAAAAAACGATTTGAAAACAAGTTTAAAACAGCTCAAATAAATGGAATACGCTGCAACAGCAAGAAAATAGTGTTGGATAATTATTTTCCTACGCTGCTTGATCAATTACGGTTACTAAAACGAATAGCCAAATCCTGGTGGTGCCATTCCATTGTTAATAAATAGCTATATCACTATTGCTATAATATACAATTTCATTGTTGTTCTAAGCTCCTAATTTTATTCTTTTGGAGATCTATCCCCATGCCCAACCCAAAAATTACCCACTTAGGAGCAGCCAACTGCGTAACCGGTTCCTGTCACCTCATTGAAACACCCGGCAAAATCTCCATCCTTGTAGACTGCGGCATATCACAGGGAGATGACCCTGTCACACCCTTTGATAGATTCCCCGTCCCTCCTGCAGAGATTGATTACCTCTTTCTAACCCACGCCCACATCGACCACATCGGCAGGGTTCCAGATCTCATTGATGCTGGCTTTGACGGTGAGATAATCTGCACCCACGCAACAAAGGCACTGCTCATTCCCATGCTCCACGATGCCCTCTCCTTTACCGGCAGGGACAAAGGAGCCATCAAACTACATGGAAGAGAGCATTGACGAGCTCTCATGGGGATTTGAGCTTGGTGAGACCTTCTCCCTGAAGCGTGGAATCAAGTTTTCACTTGGCAATGCCGGGCACATTTTAGGCTCCTGTTTTATCCGCTTCAGCTTTCCTGTGCAAGGAGAGGCTGAACCTTTTACAGTGATTTTTTCCGGAGACCTTGGCTGCAAAGATACCCCCATTCTGCCAGATCCTGATACACCTGAATCGTGTGATCTTCTCATCCTTGAATCAACCTACGGCAACCGCATCCATACAAGCCGGAAAGATCGTGTCAAATCCCTGAAGCACCTTCTGGACAGAGCCCTTGCAGATAATGGCATTGTCTATATTCCGGCATTCTCCCTTGGCAGAACCCAGGAGCTGATCTATGAGCTTGATCGTATGGGCACAAAGGTGCCTGTGTTTGTTGATTCTCCATTGGGTCTGAAGATCACGGAGATCTATTCCAATCTCGAAGAGTTCTGGGACAAAGAGGCAAAAGCTCTCAAGGAGCAGGGGGATCACCCACTTGATTTTAAAACCCTCTACTCTGTGGAGCGGTATGGGGATCACAAGCGTCTTCTGGATATCAAAGGCCCTGCCATCATAATTGCAGGCAGTGGCATGTGCACCGGCGGTAGGATTTTAGATCATCTTGATTGCGGGCTTGATGATCCGAAAAACGACATCTTTTTTGTGGGGTATCAGGCAAGGGGAACTCTGGGACGGAGAATAATAGAGAAAAGGGTTCCTGTGAAGGCGGGAGTCTATTCCTTGTCTGGATACTCAGCCCATGCAGATCAAAAAGGGCTTGTTGAGTGGGTAGAGTCAATGCCAAAGCCTCCAAAAGAGATCCGGCTTGTACATGGTGAAGATGATGCAAAGAGAGCTTTGGCTGATGTTCAATCTAATGTATGCACAAGTGTAGTCGTGCCTTAGGTTGTTGGCAACATTAGAGTTTCGATCTCTCTTCTCCCTCCTCCTCAAAAGCTATAGAGGGATGCGGGTGAGGTGAGGTGGTCAGGTGAATTTCCGGGGTCAGGCTTCGTTTATTGTGGTTATGGTATTGTAAGCGGTACAAAGCCATTCTCGTAAACACAGATGTGTATTTGACAGAGCTGAGCCGCTATATTAATTTTAACCCCGTACGAGCTGATCGGATAAGTGATCCAATTGATTATCCGTTGAGCAGCCATGCTGCATATATCGGGCGTGTGAAATCACCCTGCTGGTTAAGCGTTGATCAGGGTATCTGCCCCACACATTTGTATCAAGAGCTACGGTAAAATAATTTGGAGATAGTGTAATGGACAAAAGTATTCAAGCCAGGATAGATGAGTTCAACAGTCGGCTGGGGAGTCTTTACAGTGATGTTTCAAGTTGGGTACAAGATTTTGGTTTAAGTATTAAAGAAGTAGAAAAAACGAATACTGAAGAGAGAAGTGGTAACTATAAAACAAAAAAACTTGAAATATTGAAAGATGGTAAAAAAATAGCTGAATTAAATCCCATTGGCATGTGGATAATAGGCGCAGAAGCCAGAGTGGATCTTGAAACTGATATCTCAAAGGAGACGTTTGCATATCAAGGTAAGAGAAAACCTGATGTTGAGGCAACTCTATCTACAGGTGGTGAGGTAAAAAACAAATCTTTCAGCTATAACTATAAAGACAAACAAGAAGGGTGGCACTGGATAGATGACAGAATTGTCGGTAAAACCCCTTTGCTGGATAAAGATATTTTTCTTAATGTCTTGGATCATATATCATGAGTTCGGACTTGAAAAAAATATATGAATCATATTTAAGTATAAAAGATGCTTTTATCGTGGTTCAGCGATCAGACGAGAAGTTGCTGCTAAAAACAAAATATGAAGGACTTACACTTGATGAGAAAAAAAGAGAAAACAAAAAAGCATTGATGCACAGTGAAGAGTTGATAATGCTTTCTATGTTTGCGATATTTGAGAGAAAAATAAGAAATATTTTGATAGACAATATTCAAAATATCAAAATGACCGATGCTGAAGAATTGCAGAATCGGTTTCTTTTAATTGTTGAAAATAAGCTGGAGTTTTTAGAAATATATAAATTGTTGAAAATGTTTGATTTTTTGCCAGGTGTTGAACATAGCAGGATCAAACAGATAGCTGAATATAGGAATTGGTTGGCCCATGGCAAAAATCAAAATAAATTGCCTTCTAATAAAGCCCTTACTGCAAGAGTTGTATTGGAAGATTTGGATAATTATATAAGGCGGTTAGATGCTGTTTTTGTGAGTTCTCAATAATCCGGGGTTATAAACCTGTTCAGCCCTTTAAATTCCATTACTCCAAATTGTTGATTTTGAAGTAAAGTTTTATGGTCGACGATGTAGTAAAAACTGGGTTGAAATGAAATTTGGTGGGTTGAAAATGCTTGATATTAAGCGGTTCTTGGACTATTAGACACCCTCATTTATAAGTTAGGAGCTCCCTAAATTCCCAGACCTGGTATCAAGCTGTGTAAGGATAATCCTGCACTTAAGCAGATTCAGGATATGGGCTATGCTGATAAGTACCGGGGAGATATAGGGGGTAACAGTGCATGAGCTTAGGCTTGTTTTCAGTAAAAAAAGCAGGAATCTTATTGTTTGACAGACGTTTTGAATAACTTGCCCATTTACCTCACCCCCCGGCCCCCTCTCCATGTCTGGAGAGGGGGAGTTAAGGAAAGTTATTTCGGACTCATTCCTAAGCAGTTTGATTTCGCTCAGATAGCCCTGCTCTTTTTTCAATAAAGAGTCGATTATCTGTTTTGAATCACAAATATTTTCAGTCTTTGAAATCATGCACATCTTATAGCATAAATAACTGAAATTTAAAATGATTTAATTCAAAAGACAGCTCAAAACCCGATGGTATTCCCCGTAATCTTTTGGATTGGATGGGGCGCATTCCCATTTTCCCGGCCCATCATATAACCCATTGATTTTATTAAACCAATATCTATTGATACAAAATGAAATATCTTGATAAATCAAAGAGTTGAATCTCCAACCGGGAAAATGGGAATGCGCCCTCTTTTGGATGTCTCAAGGATTGAAAGGCTTGGATGGAGCTCAAGCATCTCATTAAAGGATGGTTTGGCTGATGTTTATGGGTGGTATTTGAACAACTCTTGAGTTAAGGATGCTTCCATCATAAAATTATTAAAAGGTAAAAATTTATGATAACAGTTTTTGGTGCAAGTGTTACACAACAAAAAAATGGATTTGCAACGAGGATAAAGAAAGATCTTAATCTTCCAGTAAAAATATTTGGATATGGAGGCATGCATCTTAATAACGCTGGCATATGTTTTATTGATAAAGTTGTTACTGAAAAGCCATCATACTGTTTTATTGATTGGTTTAGTACAGGTTACAATGAAACAGATGATAAAACTGTTGAACTTATTAATACTATTATTAATAAATTTAGCGAAATTAAGTGCAAACTAATTTTTTTATTTTTACCTTTTAAAGGTAATTCCAATAAAGATAAATTTTATTTGTTTTGTAAATCCGTACTTAAGAAACGAAAAATATTTTTTATTGATGTTAATACAGAACTATGTACCTGCGATATAGATAAAATTTTGAGAGATAGTATTCACACTACAGAATATGGAAGCAATTTATACAGCAAGATTATTTGTCAGAAATTCATAGAGAATAAAAATAATATTATTGTTCCAGAAAAAGTCCTGAATACAAAATATACATGTATAAAAAAAATAGTAATTAACAGAGAATTCAATAACTATATGAAATTCACAGGTAACTGTGAAATTGTAGGATTTCTTCTGTCAATAGGGCCGCATAGCGGGATGATAGAGATCGTTAATGAGTCGCGATCATACACAGAGAACACCTGGGACAGGTGGTGTTCTTACACAAGAAAACATTTCAATCTCTCTATGAAGGTGTCTGGAAATGTTAAAATGAATATTTTGCAAACCCATTTTAATACTACTTCCTGCAATAAACAAAAATATTTCAAAAAGAAGCTTCTTGTTCATTCCATCTTCTACATTGGCGATAATTTGCTTGTAAGGAATATGCATAGTGGCTGCAGGATAAAAAAGATATCAATATTTAGACTAAATATGCTTAGTCGTATAAATAGATATAAGAAGAAACTTTTCGAGAGTTTATTCGGTAATAAACTTCAATAGCAGTAAAGAGAACAAGAGGTTCTGATCAAGATAACTGACTATAAACATAAGAAAAGTGAGGTGGTCAGGTTGATTTGCGGGGTCAGGCTTCGTTTATTGTGGTTATGGTATTGTAAGCGGTACAAAGCCATTCTCGTAAACACAGATGTGTATTTGACAGAGCTGATCCGCTAGGGCTTGGTCCTATCTTCGCCCACTGATATAGACCGGTTAGCGTGGTTATTCAAAGTTTGATGCAATATCAGACTTTTAAAATGGAACCATCAAAATTTGTTGGTCTTCTGGGCCAAGATAGAACCAAGCCCCACATGTGTATTCTGGTAAATCTCTGAGAAAAAAATTATGGGAGTCTCATGTTTGAATCAAAAAGAATTGCGGTAACTGGAGGATGTGGTTTTTTAGGATCTCATCTCTGTGAAAAGCTATTAAAACTGGGTAATGAGGTCATTTGTATTGATAACTGTTTTACCAGTTCAAAACAAAACATTGCCCCCCTTCTGGACAATCCCATGTTCGAGTTCATCCGACATGATATTACATTACCCCTGTACATTGAAGTGGATCAAATCTACAATCTGGCATGTCCTGCCTCTCCGGTGCATTACCAGCGAGATCCGGTCCAAACAACCAAAACATGTATCCACGGGGCCATCAACATGCTCGGTCTGGCTAAGCGGGTAAAGGCAAAAATTCTCCAGGCATCCACCAGTGAGGTTTATGGCGATCCGGAAATCCATCCCCAACCTGAGAGTTACTGGGGCAGGGTAAACCCTATAGGTACACGGTCCTGTTATGATGAAGGTAAAAGATGCGCTGAAACTCTTTTTTATGATTATCACCGGCAGCACAACCTTGGCATTAAGATCGCCAGAATATTCAATACCTACGGTCCCAAAATGCATCCATCTGATGGGCGTGTGGTTTCCAATTTTATCATGCAGGCACTTCAGAATCACCCCATTACTGTCTATGGAGACGGGAGTCAGACGCGTTCCTTTTGTTATGTGGATGACCTTATCAACGGGCTTGTGAAACTCATGAACTCTCCAGACACATTGACAGGTCCGGTTAATCTTGGTAACCCGGCAGAGCTGACGGTCCTTGAGTTGGCCCGACAGATTATTTCCCTTTGCGATTCAACATCTAAAATTGTCTTTAAAAACCTTCCATTAGATGATCCTCTGAAAAGAAAGCCCGATATTTCCCTTGCTAAAAAAGAACTATCATGGGAACCCAATATTATCCTGGAAGAAGGGCTGAAGGAAACAGTTACCTATTTTAGGAACAGGTTCTAAGAAAAAAGTCTTATTAAACTTGCCCAAAATGCTGGATTTAATTTTGAAAAAGCAAAATACTTTGACATTGCTGGTATCGTACCGTGGTATATAGCCTTTGTGCTGCTAAAACGACCTATGACAGGAAATAAAGTTAATTTATATGACAAATTAGTAATTCCATTCATGCAAAAAATAGAAAAAATCATTAAGCCACCAATTGGGAAAAATTTGCTATTGGTTATCTCAAAAACCTGACATTGAATGTTTTTTTGCGTGAATCACCAAATATGGGTAGAGCCAAAAATTTTTAAGGTACTTGGCGGGTGCAATTCAATAATTTAAGTTTTTGCAAACAGTGATGACAAAAGCATTAATGTACGATTTAAGGCTATCCATTTAAGGCAGGATATTCTCACAAGGCTTTTTATGTGGCTAATTAGCTGTCAGCCCCTAAAATTAAGGCTGCTAAGACGTTTGATTTTAAAGGCTGTCCCGCCTTAAGTGGGTAGCCCTATTTAAATAATCATAACGTACTTATTTTATTGAAGGCATATTTCCTAAAAACTATTTTTTCATTGAAGCATCCGAAATCTAAATTACTGAAGGCACCCGGTGTCGATTTTGAGTATTAATCAAACCCGATATTATGAGTAAAAAGGCTAAACCCATGACCACATTAAGCATTATAATTCCTTGTTTTAACGAAGAATTAACACTGAAAAAATGTATTGATAAAGTTCTTGAGATACAAGACCATAGCCTTAGCATTGAAATTATTATTGTAGATGATGCATCCAGTGATAACAGCCCAAATATTGCGCGCAAGCTGACTAAAAAATATTCAGAAATTCGGATTGCAAACCATGATATAAATAAAGGGAAAGGTGCAGCATTAAGAACCGGATTTAAAATGGCCACCGGGGATTTCATAGCGGTCCAGGATGCTGATCTTGAATACAACCCCTTTGATTTAAAAAAGCTCCTTACCCCCTTGATAAATGATGAAGCAGATGTGGTTCTTGGATCAAGGTTCACCTCGGGTGATATGCACCGGGTACTCTATTTCTGGCATTACATGGGAAACCGGTTCCTGACGTTTCTGTCCAATATGCTCACCGATCTGAACCTGACAGACATGGAAACCTGCTACAAGATATTTAAAAGAGAAGTTATTCAGAGCATTGATATTCAAGAAAATCGGTTTGGATTTGAACCCGAAATTGTGGCAAAAATCGCTCACAAGCGGTTGCGTATTTTTGAGGCAGGTATTTCATACCAAGGCAGAACCTATGAAGAAGGCAAAAAAATTGGTATCAAGGACGGCTTCAGGGCACTTTACTGCATCTTCCGCTATAATGCCTCCCACGCCCCTCTTCCAGCCCAGTTTCTTTTTTATCTGTTCATCGGTGGTATTGCAGCTATTTTCAATTTATCCATATTTCTTACGCTTAATGCCATTCCCATCTCTACTGCCATTTCGATTCCCTTTGCTTTCATTTCTGCAGCCATTTTAAACTACCTTTTATGCATCAAATTATTATTCAGACACCAAGCAAGATGGAACTCCATCATGGAGACCATTTTATTTATCATTTTGGTCGTCTGTGTTTCTTTTTTTGATTTTGCAGTCACGACATCGTTACTGACACTTTCTTTAAAACCCTGGATTGCGAAACTCACTTCAACTGCTTTGTGTTTGTTTCTTAACTTTGCAGGACGAAGATTTTTAATATTCCCGGAACCATCCAGTGGACGATGGACCCCCCAGACAAAAAAATGAATAATCATTTGAATCATTCTTTTTTAGCTTGCACTTGTTGGCACGGGCGCACACTCCCATTGTTCTGACACTTCACACTGTAAATGATAAATTGAAAACTTCCGACTCCCTAACTTGGACAAGACAGAACCAAAAAGACTTTCTGATTCTCTTACCGAAATAGCACTAAAATCAGAGATAAGAATCTAAGGTTCAAAACCTTGACCACGGAAGTGAAATGTTTTTGACACCCCCCATATAGACAAAGGGATTTCGCTAACTATGCTTGCTATAATTTTGACACTTCTTTTCTATCTATTTCTGTTGATTACATATTATGGCTGGGGCAGGGTAATATTTTCATTTTTTGACTTAGTTGATGAAAATATTGAACATATATCCCTGGCTGTCTGGATCGGTTGGGCAACTACGCTTTTTTTATTCCAGCTAATCCATCTTTTTCTCCCCATAAGAGCATCAACAACAAGCCCGGTGTTTATTTTAGGATTTTTTTTCGCATTTATTTACTCCGCCCCTAAACATTTTGCATCCTCATTGTATAAAACTCCATTCAAATCAATTGTTAAATATTTATTTACAATTAAGACGAGCATAGTTTGGATTTCTGTTCTTGCTCTTGCATGCTTGATAGCTGCAACTTCTATGCACACTCCCACCAACGGTGATTCCGGGCTATATCATTTTAATGCAGTGCGTTGGATAAACACATATAAAATCATACCGGGTTTAGGGAATCTTCATGGACGCTTGGCCTTTAACCAGTCATTTTTTACATATGTTGCGTCATTGAATTTTACCCCATATTTTGGACAGGGGCGTTCATTGGCTAATAGCTTTCTCCTATTCTTGTTTATACTTTATCTTGTCCCAAAAATTAATTTATTCATTAGGAATCCATCACAGCTTTTTAAATCCCATCCGTTTAGATATATTTCAGATATTTTCATGCTACCATTAGTAATTCTTCTAATTCTATCTTCTAATGGTTTAAACTCTCCATCACCGGATTTAACGTCTACCATACTCCAGCTTATTTTATTTTCAGTACTTGTCCATGGTATTGGCGAATGGATTGAAGGAAAAAAAAATCAAAACGTCAGGGCTGTATTTCTTGTTATCATTGCAACCACAGCTATAACTATCAAACTGAGCAATCTGATGTTTTCATTTTCTATTATGTGCTTTGTATTTGCATATATTTGGAAAACATCATCAAACAAATATCGTAATTTGTTGATTATTTTTTTACCTGCAGTCATGATTTCTATACTTTGGATGTTGAGGAGCATTATACTTTCTGGGGCTCCACTTTATCCCTCAACCATAGGCTACATTTCAGTAGACTGGGCAGTGCCAATAGACAAAATAATTGATGAGGCAAATTGGGTCAAGAGTTGGGCCAGACAGCCACACTCTCATTGGAAAGAAGTCCTGGGCAACTGGCATTGGGTCTCTGGTTGGATTTTTAGGACATTTATCTCTATAGAGGGGGCATGCCTTGTTCTTTTTCCATTGTTCATGTCCATGTCTTTATTTATAATCACACTCATAATACAACATAAAAAGAAATTAAAAAGGCCTCAACTTTTAGAACTATCGGTTTTAATACATTTATTTGCCGGTATTATTTATTGGTTTCTAATTGCACCAGCCGACCGGTTTGCCCATGCGTTGTTTTACCTTCTGTCAATAGAAAGTATTTTCTTCTTTTTCTTAACTGTAAAACAAATTTTCAATATAAAAAAAATGAGTATAGCTCTAATTACCCTTTTATTTATCGTTACGCTTCCTTCTTTTGGTTTTGGTATTATAAAAATGATGCTGTTTAAAAAAACAACATTTGAAGAGCAAATTAATTTATCGGCAATTCTGCCTGAAAAGTTGATATCTATGAGTTTAAAAAGAATAAATGATAAATTAAAAACTTCCAACTTTTACGGATGGAAAATTTCTGACTATCTTAACGGATGGAAGGCTGTTAAAATTGTCCAAATGGAAACGAAAACAACAAATTCTGGGCTATGCGTATATATTTCTCCAGAAGGTCAAAGTTGTTGGGATTCACCTTTACCATCAACACCTTACTTCAATGCTTCTCTTCGACTAAGGATTCCCGATGATATTAAAGGAGGCTTCACAGTTAAATAATTTCCATATGAATTGTCTCATTAGATTAAAATTTAAAATTTAAGTCCACTTCCGGGCACTGGTTCAGTTTGATTATGGGGGCCTGCTTTGTTGTCATTCATGGGGGGGGGTGGTATCTCCTTGTTTGTACGGAACTGTTCATATACCTTTCCAAATCCTCAATGGTTGGTGGGTCCGGGCGTTGAGCATGGTGTAGTGGTGAAACCATTAAAATGCAAAAGCTAACTAAGGTAAGCATAAAGGAATACATAATTAATGAGATATAAAATTTTGCATATTATTGACAGTTTAGGATTGGGAGGAGCTCAAACTATAATAAAAGGTATTTTTGACAACCAACAATTTAATACAAATATTTATTTGTATGCTTTAAGAAAAAATGATATCAATATTGAGATACAACATTCCAATATCAATATTCATGATTCAATGGCAAGATTCTCATTCGCACCATTAAAACGATTGAAAGCTATCATTGAAAATGAAAAAATAGAAATATTACATTGCCACCTTTTTCGATCGCAAGTGTTTGGATTCTTATTGAAAAAAAGGTATTTCCCATTTATTAAATTAATATTTCAGGAGCATGGTCAGGTATTTGGCAGTGAGGCAAATAATAAAATAGAAGATCAACTGTTTTGGTTATTCTTGCAGCTTTCCAAAAAAAAAGTAAATAAATTTATAGCTGTTTCAAAAGCAACTGAAACTAAATTGTTGGGATATGCTAAAATTAATAGTAGTAAAATTGTTGTATTGTATAATTTTGTCAATTTTACTAAAAATGATAATGAACAAAAAAAGATACCACAAAAAAAGGGAAACACCGATTTTAATATTGGGTATGTTGGAAGACTCTCAAAAATCAAGGGATGTGAATTCTTAATTACAGCTTTATCATATCTTAATTTTAAATATAAAGTATTAATTGCAGGTGATGGAAATGAAAAAGAGAACCTAATTAAGATTAGTGAAAAAAATGGCGTTGAGATGAATATATCTTTTTTGGGATATGTTGTTGATGTGAATACTTTATACAATGAATTTGATGTATTAGTAGTCCCTTCTATACATGAATCATTTGGAATTTCTGCAATAGAAGCTTTTTTCAAAAAAGTACCGGTAATAGCATCTGATATAGAAGGCTTGAATGAAATTGTAATTCATAAAAAAAACGGACTACTTTTTAAAGCAAAAAATGCTAAAGACTTAGCAGATAAAATCACACAAATATATACAAATGATAAGCAAACTCAGGAATTAATAAGTAATGCATCTGCTGATGTTAAAAAATATTCTTTGGATAATTATTTAGAAGAGTTGAGCAGTTTATATAACAAGATTACTGCGAATTAATAACTTTTTATACTCTTCAAGATGAAAAATCAGCGTCATCTGCGTACCAAAAATAACAAAAAAAACAATCTAAATTCATAGTAACTAAAAAACATTTTTGAGCTAATTTAAAGATTATGATGCTGCCACGTTTGTATTTTGGAAAAATAAATTGACTTTTATTTATTAATTCAATATTTAAGCGTATGGAAAATTCAAACAAAAATTAGATTTGATGCTTGCTTGAGAAATAGAGTTTTATTTCAGTTGATTACATACGTATAGCATGTAATAGAAGGAGCGGAGTTGTATTAAATATTTACCATAATAAAACAAATCCTATATCACAAAAAGATACATTTATCTACCACGGAAAAGCTCAAAGAGCCTAAAATATTCACTTCAATTTTAAAATGGTGCTTATCCATGAAAAATAAATTTAAAAAATTAACCTCAATCAACCCGGTTCTGTTTTTATTAGGTTCTCTTTTGCTGATGATGTATATATATTTGTGTTTTGCATATAACCTTCAATTTTATACTGAAGATGAGCGGTATCTCCAATGGGATATGACAAATCTCACATCTTTGTACCAGTGGAACATGACCAATTATAGAATCAGTTCAAGTTTTGGTAATTATTTATATTACCCCTTGAAATATATCCTTGATATGGGTTCGAGTGCCTTGGGGTTAAAAATTATTCCAATGATGCTCAGCAAACTGGTTCATTCACTGATGGTTTTTGCAGGATGGATCTGGTTTATTGTTGAAGCAGGGAAAATATTGAACAAAAGATGGGGGCTTTCACCCTTCACTTCTATTCTGTGTTTTATATTTACCGCAATGCTGCCAATGAATATCTTTCTTGTTAAAACAAACAACTATGATTCAATATATAATATATTATGCCTCATTGGTATCTTGTATTTTTTTAGGTATGTAAAAAGTTACTCTTTAAGAGAGATTGGGTTTTCATTTTTGTTGTTTGCCCTGGCAATGCAGGAAAAATTTGCAGCTTATCCGGTTTTTATTGTTTTTTTTGTATTGGTTCCATTTTGGGTCACAGAGGAAAAATTTTCTGACCATTTTAAATTGGTTGCAGCTGTTCTATCCGGTGTAATAGCAGGATCTTTGCTTCCTTCATTTTTACGCCTTGTTTCAGAGTTGTTATGGGCACAGGATTCATCAATTATATCTGTCCATCTATCCCAATATAAGCCTTTTGTAACTTTTTCTACACCCCTTGGAACTGCAAAACATTTCATCGGAATTGGTTCTGATTTTTTTGTGTGGATAATGGCCCATTCTTTTTTTGTTCATATGGCTGGCTTTTTAATTTGGTATGGCGCCATCATATTAATCAAGCGGAAAATTGACTTTTCATGGGTTGGGAAAAATAAAAATGTTTGGGTTATACTTGCAGGAGCCGTCCAGTTATTATTTCTTTTATGGGCATTTGCCTCTATCTGGTACCCCATACCGGAATCCGGAATATTTCCCTTTGATACCCCCCCCGAAGGGACCTATCTCCCTCCTCATTTAAGTGACAGTCATCCCACCTTCTATTATGGTACCAGTCATTTTGGGTATATCCTAATACGAATGATGCAAACCATCGGTTTTTTTAAATCTATGCTCTATTCTCCCGTGTTGCTTTTCTTAATTATGGGGCCTGTGTGCACCTTTCTCTCCATAAGGAAAAAAGATCTGCGGCTGAAATCCATGGCAGCCACCTCGGTTCTGATTTTTAATTTAACAATGGCCCTGGTGATCCTGGTCAATGCAACAGGAGTACCCTTTGGCGGAAGATATGCAAATATTTATCTGACATTGCTGGGACTATCCGCTTTTTTTAATTTTTTATTTGTCCTGTTGTTTTTTGTTGGAATAGAAACGGTGAACAAGAATAAAATGCTGCCTGCTGCAATCTTTGTGTTGATGATAATTTGTATGGCAGAACTGTTACCCTACGGCCCGAGCTACCAGGTCTTTGGAAATTGGTTCTATCCCACCTCCGGCTGCGGCGGTTGGGGGGAACCCACTTCTGCACTGGTTCAGGCCAGCAGAAAAGATGCTTTTTTAAAACAGGCTATTGGAAGAACATATACGACCTATACCGGGCTTGCCATTGAAAAACCGTTCTTTACTCCCTTGATTAATCTTCGATTGGTACAGTCCCAATCTGGAAAAAATTTTGGTAAAAGAAGGGCGATTCAATATCTATTGGCCGAGGGAACTGCTATTGCTCAGAATCCCTGGTTAAAAAAAGTTCTTGGAAAGGCACAAGAAATTGACGGAGCTGTTGTCTGGAAATGGGCGTGCAGGGGGGAGGCTTCAGCCTGGTTAATTGATTTGTATAAACTGGGTTTAAATGATTTTCAGGATCGACTAGATGTTGATAAAGTTGAACGGCATTATCTTGGAGAATGGTTTTTTTGAAGATGAGATCTGAAATGTCCGGATTTACGCTTATTGAGGTGCTTGTCTCAATGATGGTGATGGCTATTTCCCTTACGGTGATCATGGGACTTTTTTCAGGCGCGTTGCGATCCAAGGCAAAGGTCAATGAATCCAATATGGCCGTTGAACTTGCCAGAACTAAAATGGAGGAAGTTCTTTTAAAAGATTTTATGGAAACAGGCTCGGATGCAGGAGACTTGGGGAACGGGTATCTCTGGGAAGTTGAGGTTCTTGAGACCAATCAGGATGATTCACAAGAAACTCTCAAGAAATTGAAAAATATGGTATTGTATACCATAACAATTCAAATTAAATGGAAAACAGGTGAACAAGAAAAAAAATATTCAGTCACTACGGTTCAGGTCCGGGAAAAAAGAAGATTGTGAAGGGTTCACTCTCCTTGAGCTCCTTATCTCTATTGTCATTATGTCCATAATTATTTCAATAATGTTCGGTGCATTGCGGTTGGGAATAAAAGTTTGGGAAAAAGGAGAGGCGGATGCAGGAATTGGGCACAGAATACGGGTTGTCAGCAGACAGATCAAAAGCCAGATAGCATCAATTTGTACAGAAAATATTCTTGATGATCAATTGGGCAGCGGGGTCTCACCTTTTTTTCTAAAAGGCAGCGATACATCCATCTCCTTTGTCACAAGATATCCCATTTCACCAGATTCCAGGTGCAGTATAGTATATGCAACGTATTATTCCAAGGGCAGTGGTGATTCTGAAAGTTTAATGATGTTTGAAAAAGATGTTTGTATCATAACCGATGAGGCGTTGGCAGACATACAGAATGCAGACAATGAAGATGCCGGGCACATCCTTGTGCAGGGAATAAAGGAGGTTGCGTTTGAATATTTGGGGAAAAATATGGATGGAGGTGCTGACTGGAAAGATTCCTGGAATATGGGGGTGTCACAGGAAAAAAGTTTTCCCATGGCGGTTAAAATAAGCTTTTTTTTTGATAAAAGGCCTGTCTCTATAATTGCGGGGATCATGGCTGATCGTGAAAAAGAAAAATGAGAAAAATACTTAATAATAATAATAATAATAATAATAATAATAGTGGTGTTGCATTAGTTTTTGTTTTATGGATACTTGTCATTCTTGGTGTAATGGCAGGCGGGTTCAGTTATGCCATGAGAAATGAAGTCAGAACCGCAGGCTTTATAAAGGATGAAACCCAGGCGTATTATATTGCCTATGCAGGTATTAACCATACCCTTCAAAAATTTGTAGACAATGAATTGGAAAGTGGCACTGGGATTGATGATGGAAAGATAATATGGAGAGTAAATACGGATATCCCTCCCCAGCCCTTTAACATGGGTGAATATAAGATCAGGATTGGAAATGAAAGTGGTAAAATAAATTTGAATTACGCAAAAAGTGATCTTTTGAAAATCCTAATAAACCATTTTGTGGTTGAAAAAGAGATCTGTAATGTGATAGTAGATTCTATCCTCGATTGGCGGGATAAGGATGGGTTACATCGACTGAACGGCGCTGAAAATAATTATTATCAGTCTTTGCCCGAGCCTTATAAGTGCAGGGATGGTTTTTTTAAATCAGTTGATGAGCTTCTTCTTGTAAGAGGTGTTACCAAAGAAATGTTTGCTGGTGGTATCAAGGACCTTGTGACGGTTACAATGGTTGAGGAGTCCAATAAAAGCAAAGAAGGGAATAAAAAGAAGAACGCCGGGAAAAAAGAACTCATCAATATTAATGCGGCATTTTCGGAATTATTATCTATTTTACCCATGATGACCCCGGAGGCAATTGAGAATATTGCCGCATTCAGAAAAGAAAAAGATATTTCCAGTATGAGAGATCTGATTTCCTTGGTAGGGCCGGATATTGCTCTGGGTATCAGAAATTATATTGATTATAAAAACAATGATTTTTTTACCGTTGATTCATCGGGCCGAACAGAGGATCAGAACACGGTGCAGCGAATCAGGATTATGATTAAAGAGATGCCCATGACTGAAAAGGGTTACAGGATTGTTCAATGGATAGACAGTGTTTCAGATTATTAAACAGGCAGGATAGATAATATGTTTTCAAAGTTCAGCATTGGCATTAATTTTTCAAATACCCACGCGTTTATTGTATGCATGGAAAAGAATCTGTCCGGCGTCAGTGTCAAAAAACATGCGGTAATTGATTTCCAAAAAAGTATCACATTGGCAGAGCAGCTTGAAAGCCTGGAACCCTATTTAGTTAATTTCATTGAAACAAACAAAATAAATAGTTCTGATATTTATATTGGTTTTCCCAGGGAACTTTCCATCGTACGGCGGCTTGAGTTCCCTTTGTCGGTAAAAGAAGATCTTTTTTCAACCGTTAAATACTCCCTGGAAAAATTTATTCCGCTGAAGATGGAAGATGTCTATTTTGATTGCTCAGTTCTTTTGGAAAATAAAGAAAAAAAAACAATAACTGTCCTGCTGGGGGTGGGAAAAAAAACGGATTTAAAACCTTTTGTGGATTTTGCCGTTTCATTGGATTCGGGAGTTGCGGGAGTTCAGATAATATCCACGGCCATTGCTGATTTTATTTTAAATGGTTCAGATCCCTCGGTAAAGGCGGATGAGAATTTATTTGTTTTCCATGGGGATGGACATATTTTGGACGTTATTTTTTTCAAAAAAGGAGAATTCGTTTATTCAAAATATTTTCAAATGGATGACGGCAAAGATGTTTTCGAGTTGATGAATGCTGAAATCCAGCAGACCTGCCAACATCAAATACCTAAGTCCTCTGATATCAGTGTAGTGATTTGTGGTACTGGTTTTGATGATCCGCTACAGAAAGGGTTTGATAAAGAATTGAATATTACGGTAAAGGATCATGGATTTAAAGACTACAACCTTCCTTCTCAAGAGTTCCTGCCAGCTGTCGGACTTGCAATGGGCAGTTTTGGAAAGAAATCTGCTTTTCAATTAAACCTTCTTCCCGAAGCAAGACGGAAAAAAGTTTCAAAAATTGCCATTTACTTGATGTATCTTTTGATTTGTATTTCCATTGTTCTTGGGCTTGCCTGGGGTGGCAGTTTTGTCATAAAAGAGCGGATGGTACTATCGAGATATGATTCCGAGCTTTTACGGCTTGGGAATGAAGTGGCACAAATAAGAGACGTAACGGCTGAAATAGGTGATTTAGAAAACAGAATAGGAACCATAAACCGGCTGAGACAAGAACAGGTATTTGTAAGCGATATACTGGATGAGCTAAGCAAGATTATTCCATCGGAATCTTGGATTAACAGTTTCATATTTAAGATGGAAAAGGGGATTAGGATTAGTGGTTTTTCAGATAAGGCCTCGGACCTGATTTTTTTAATAGAGGAATCGGAACGCTTTGAAAATTGTGTTTTCCTTTCAGCCATTACAAAGGGTTCTGACGGGAAAGAAAAATTTTCAATTGGCTTTGATATAAAGAAAGATTAATCAGGGATTCATATTTGATGACAAAAGAGAGAAAATATTTGTTTTTATGCGGGGCTGTGCTTTTATTGGCTGGGCTTGTATACCGGTTTTATCCCTCGGATGCGGGCTTAACCGGATCCCGGGAGAGTCTTGCCCTGAAACAGAGAAAAATTATAAAATATAGCTCTGTTGTTCAGCAGAAAGGGAGTCTTGAGAAACATCTGAAGAAACTGAGCAAAATAGTTGCGGCCTCGTCACAACAATTTTTAAGGGGGAGTACACCTGCCCTGGCCGCAGTGGATATTCAAAATATTTTGAATCAAATTGCCGACAGGGTTGAAATCAGCATACCCAGGATTGACATAAAAAAGGAAGTAAGTATAAAAGGGGAAAGTATTATCAGTATCCCTGTGAGCTTCAACATTGTTTCAACAACAGGCCAGTTGAAAGATATGATTTATTATATTGAGTCATCTGAAAAATTATTAAGAGTAGTTGATATTAAATCCGATGTACTGAAAAAGCAATACCCGGAGCAGATAAAATCAACAATAACCATTGAGGGCTTTATTCGTGAGTAACAGAATTTTTTTCATAAATGCAGTTTTGGTTATTTTCGTGGCTGTGGAAGCATTTATGGCGATTCAATTATGGACTTCAATGGACAATGTGATACTTCCCGGTAAAAACAATTCCGCTGAAATTAAGGGATTTGAAAATCAAAAGATAAACAATAAACATGTGTTACCGCTTTCCGCGTATGTAGATATTACAAAACTCAACCTTTTTTCCAAGGAAAGAACAGAGTATCATCGGCCGAAACCCCCTGTTGTGGAACCGAAGCCAGAACCGAAGCCAGAACCGAAGCCAGAACCGAAGCCAGAACCAAAGCCAGAACCAATTAAAGAGCTGAAAACCAATAGAATTATTCTTTTTGGTGTTGTTGTGATGGGGGAGTATCGAAAAGCACTGGTTTCTGATGTTGAAAACAAAAGCAACAGAAACTCCATCTGGGTTGAAAAGGGGGCGATCATTGATGACTTTTTGGTTGATTCCATTGAAAAAGACATGATAGTTGTTTCAAACGCTGGGAAAAAATATTCCGTGCTTCTTTATAATGACAAGAATCCCAAAAAGAGGGAACATGTTCAAAAATCTAACGCAGCAGATAATAAAAAAGCACAAGCCCTAAAATCATCGGTGGCCTCAAATAAAAATAACAGTGCAGAAAAGGTGTCAGAAGAAGAATATGAAATCATATCAACTGCTTTCGGGGATTTTAAAAGAAAGAAGAAGTCAAAATAATATGACTACAGACCTCAAAAGAAATATCATCGTATGTTGTTTTATCGCCTTCCTTTTTTCCGGATGCATGGGTTTGAATAAGGATACAGGGCATCCTGTTAATAAAATTGAGAAGAGTGCTGGACTAAATGTAACCACAGAAAAACAGCGTCAAAGTGGGGTTGCAACTATAAAAAATACCGGCACGCTTGCTGATACTGAAATAAAAGAAGCGCTCCAGGTTCCTTTGCCCGATGAATCTGATAAACCAGGTGAATCTGAATTAAATGAAGGGGGTATAGAGGATACCAAAAAAGTTGTTCAAGTTTCGGCTGAACAAAAAACAAGGGTTACGCCCAAAAGTAACCGACGTTTTGAAAAAGCCAAAAGACAGATCAATGCAGCACCTGTTAAACCTTCAAAAAAGAAAGCCTCCCAGCCGGAAGATATCTCATTCAATTTTGACAATGCCGATCTCTATGAGGTGATCAGGACAATGGCGGAAATTCTCAAGATCAATTATATTGTTGATCCCAACATCAGGGGGACTGTGACAATCCATACAGCCGGCGTCATTGATCATTCAGACCTTTTTCCTCTTTTTTTCCAAATCTTAGAATTAAACGGATTGTCCGCTGTGATGGAAGGGGATTTGTATAAAATTATCAATAAAAAAGAAATATTAAATATGCCTATTTTGACCCGGTATGGGCGAGATTTAAATAAAGTACCGGGTAATGAAAGAATGGTCATGCAGATCGTACCTCTCAAATTCATATCGGTCCAGGAAATTATCAAGTCGGTTACCCCATTCCTTTCTGAATCCGGGACACTCATTCCCTATGTTGAATCAGACATTGTTATTATTATTGACAAGAGCAATAATTTAAGACGAATTTTGCAATTGATAGATCTCTTTGATATTGACCTTTTCGGTAAAATTGAACACAGATTTTTTAACTTGAAAAATATGGAAGCCAAAGAAGTGGGAACGTTGCTCAAGGCGCTTATAGCGCCATACCTGAAAACAAACGGAGCAAATTGTGATATTATTATCATTGACAGGCTAAATACCCTGGTTGCCATATCAACCGACAATCGAATACTTGATCGTATTGCCATGTTTATTGAAAAAATTGATCTTGAAGAGAATTCTGCAGGCTCCAGGATTTTTGTTTACAAAATACGAAACAGTAAGGCGGCAGATCTTGCCCCTTTGCTACAGCAGCTTTTCGTGGCAAAAGGCCCTGAAAGACTACCGGCTGTTACAAAAAAATCAGAAGGTTCCCCGGAAAGCGTGAAAAAAGAGGTCCTTCCTCCCCTTTTCGCGGAATATAGTGAAAAAAAGAAACCCTCCACAGAACAATCGTCAGGCTTAGCCGGAAGTGAAAGTCTCAGGGGAGATATAAAGATAATATCAGATGAGGTAAGAAATGCATTGATAATTGAAGCGACACCTACAGATTATCAGACAATCCAGAAAGTATTAAAAGAAATAGATATACTCCCAAGGCAGGTTTTGATAAATGTTCTTATTGTGGATGTAACCCTTACCAAGGGCATGGAACTTGGGGTTGAATGGAGTTTTACAAAGGGACTGCAAGGCGATACTGGTTTGTTGAAAGCAACGGCGGGAAAGGATGGACTCGCTTTTACTGCGGGCCTCACCAAGGAATGGACTGCTGCTCTTAATACCCTGGCAACCGATGATAAGGCGAATCTGTTGTCTTCTCCCAGCCTTTTGGCTTCCGACAACAAACCGGCAACGATTAATGTAGGGACCCAGATTCCCATTGCATCGTCCACTTATGATAGTGAAAATGGGGTTACAACGACAACCGTGCAATACCGTGACACGGGAATTATTCTCACAGTAACGCCCCATATCAATGATAATGGCCTGGTCACAATGGATATCAATCAGGAAGTAAGCAACCAGGCTGAAGGTTCAGCAGATGCCGATAACCCATCGTTTTTTAATAGAAATGTCAACACAACACTGACCGTGGGAGACGGGCGTACCATCGTGATTGGGGGGCTTATCTCCGATGTCATCTCTGATTCAAAATCAGGCGTTCCGATATTGATGGATATTCCTTTTTTCGGGCCGCTTTTTATGAATAAAAAAGATTCAACAACAAAAAATGAATTGGTCATTTTTATCACCCCCCGTGTGATAAGAACGCCGGATGATATTGACTATGTGTCCAGGGAATTTCTTTTTAAACTCAAGGGACTGAAAGACTCCCAAAGGCTAAAGAATCTTTTCCAAAATGAGTAAGAAACTTATTATTGTTTCTTTATTGCTTTTTGCAGTTGCTGTTGCAACTATCCCTACCGCCAATGCTGCGTCGGGAAAAAAGCGTTCTCCTGCCAAATGTATCGTTTTAATTTCCATGAAGATCAGGCCATACATGGAGGCCGTCGAGGGAATTAAGGCTTTTTTAAATAAAACAGGCGACATTGAAACAGAGTTTTTTTTTCTTGAAGATCTTGGAAAATCATGGGAAAATTTTAAATATTCTGCCGTTGTTGCACTGGGTCCCGAGGCGCTTCTTTTTTTAAAATCCAATCCCCCTGACACGGCTGCTCACAAAGTTTTTACAATGGTCCTTAACCCATTTTCTTTAATTCCGCGAGAATCCTTTTCTTGCGGAATTTTTTTATCTGCTGATCCCAGGGAACAAATAAAATGGATCAAAGAGATTACGCCCCAAATACGAAAGATCGGTATTCTTTTTGATCCTGCCAATAATGCAGAATATCTTGCCAAGGCTTTGAACTATGCATCAAGAAAAGGCCTTGTTATCAATCCCATGGCGGTCCGGTCAAAAAAAGAAGTGCCTGATCTTCTCAGAAAAAATTGGCGCAGTATTGACGGCCTGCTTTTAATTCCAGATGCCACTGTTATTTCATCACCATTGGTAAAATCCATTATAAAAGAAGGGTTATCCAATGGTGTTCCGGTAATAGGATATAACCGTTTTTTCATAAGAAGCGGTGCTTTAATGGCGTTTGTGTATGACTATGAACAAATAGGCAAACAAACAGGATCTTTGGTAAGAGAATTAATACGTGGTGAGAAAAACTGTGGTTCAAGTCCTGCAGAATTCAAGGTTATAGTCAACAGTCGTATTGCTCATCAGCTTGATATTAGTATTTTAAATACTCAAAAAATTGGGATTATTAAAGAAGAATGAACAAGCTGAGACTCCAGACAAGAATGCTGCTTGCTACGATTCTTTTGATATCGGCTGTAACCCTCTGCCTTGATGTTTCTGGAATCTATATTATCAAGAGTTATATGCTGGATCGTTTTAAAGGGAGAATAACATTTCTTGCAAAATATCTTGCCGTTAACTCTGAGGTGGGCGTATTGATCAGGGACAGGGCCGGCTTGAACAGTCTTGCTGTGAATCTGCTGGGGGAAGAGGATGTGGCACGTGTGATAATTCTGGACAGTGATGATCAGGTCCTTGTGGAACAATCAAAAAACATTTCCGGGAGACTTTTTACCGTTGAAACAGTGGTAAAACTGAATAAAACAGATGATGAGACCCTTCTTTTCAAGGAATACAGCAACACACCTTTTGGAACATTGACAATTGCCGGGGTGGAGAATATTGGAAGGGTAAGACTTCAATACAGTACACGGGGGATAAACAGGCTTATTAACGAAGTGACAAAGCAGTTTGTCTGGATTTCCATCCTTTTAACAACCGTTGCCGGTATATTGTTTTATTTTATTGTAAGGACGCTGGTGGTTGATATTACAAAACTTGCAATCGTTTCCAAAATGATAGGCGGTGGTGATCTTGAATTGAGGGCCCGGTTGGGGAATCTGCCTGAGACCAGGGAACTGGCATCCGCATTTAACAGCATGCTTGATTCCCTTGAAAGGAGCAGAAACGCATATGAGAGAATTACAAAAGAGGCAGCACAGCAAAGGTCGCTGGCAGAGCTTGGTAAATTTTCCCTTTCAGTGGCCCATGAGGTTAAAAATCCTTTGGCCATTATAAAAAGTGCTTTTGAATTTTTAAAAAAGGAATATGATATTTCATCAAAAAATACCATGGCTGATTATATTGACGATGAAATAAAAAGATTAAATCGGTTGATTGAAGATTTTTTACTCTTTGCAAAGCCCGGAAATATCATTTTTGACAATGTATGCGCTGAAATTTTTATGACCGAAATTTATAAAAGGTATCAAATATTATATAGGGATGAATCAATTTCAATAGAGGTGCTGTCGCACTGCAAGGGCGTCAACGTCAGGGCAGACAAGAGTCTTTTGATTCGGATTTTTGATAATATTGTAAAAAACGCAGTGGAGGCAAGTCCTGACAGCAGTAAGATTAAAATTAATGCGAGTGAAGATAAGGGCATTTGGTTTGTTGAAATAGCAGATCAGGGTAATGGGGTTGAAGAAGGGAATGAAAAACAAATATTTGACCCTTTTTTTACAACAAAATCCAAGGGTACAGGATTGGGGCTTGCGCTTGTGTATCAGATTGTGAAAGCCCATAATGGATTGATCTATGTTGCAAATTCAGTTGAAGGCGGGGCTGTGTTTACCCTTGAGATACCTGTTATTTAATATGATTTGGAAGGGTGTTTGATATGGCTAAGATTCTTGTTGCAGACGATGAAAAAAAAATGAGACATCTTCTATCCATGATATTGGAAGAGTCAGGGCATGAGGTTCTGTGTGCCGAAGATGGCGAACAGGCTTTTTTGGCAGTACAGGATGAAAAATTTGATATGGTGGTTTCTGATATAAAAATGCCCCGTATGGATGGGATTGCACTCTTGGCAGCGATAAAAGAGGCACAAATCCCCTGTCCGGTTATTTTTATTACTGCCTTTGCAACCGTGGATTCTGCAGTAGAGATGATGCGCATGGGGGCCGCTGATTATATAACAAAACCCTTTGACATGGAGCAGATAATTCTCGCCGTTGAACGAACCTTAAACGTTTCCCAACTTCTTGGAGAGAACAGGGTCCTGAAAGATAAACTTTCAGGTATTGAAAAAAAAGATCATATAATCCATAAATCACTGGAAATGAAGGAACTTATGGCCCTTGCAACCCGTGTAGCTCAAAGTGAATCTGCGGTATTGATTCAAGGAGAATCCGGAACAGGAAAAGAGCTGCTGGCCAGATTTGTTCACCGCACAAGCAGTAGAAAGGATGCCAAGTTTGTACCTGTAAATTGTGCTGCAATTTCATCTTCCCTTGTGGAATCCGAGTTGTTTGGCCATGAAAAAGGGGCATTTACCGGTGCGGAAAAGACAACAAAAGGCAAATTTGAATTTGCTTCCTCCGGGACTATTTTTCTGGACGAAATAGGAGACCTTCCCCTTGATGCCCAGGCAAAGCTTTTAAGGGTCCTCCAGGAAAAGAAAATTAATCGTGTGGGAGGTAATAAAGAGATTAAGGTCGATGTGAGGGTCGTTTGTGCCACCAACAAAGATATTTTGCACCTTGTAAAACAGAAAAAATTCAGGGAAGATCTTTATTACAGAATTAATGTATTCCCCCTTGTCCCCCCCCCGCTGCGGGACAGAAAAGATGATATCATTGCCCTTGCAGAATATTTTTTAAATCAATTTGAACATCGCCCAAAGATAACGCTTAAAGAATGTGCAAAAAAGGTTCTGCTGGCTTATGACTGGCCGGGCAATGTCCGGGAGCTTGCAAATGCCATGGAGCGGGGACTGATACTGGGGGGAGACTGTTTGGCGCTTTCTGGAGAAGTCTTCTCCTTTCTTTCTCTTGATGGAGATAGACAAGAAGGCCGCTCCTTACTCCTGCAGCTTCCGTCCAAAGGTATTGATTTTGAAAAAGAGGTAAGTGGTCTGGTACAGCAGGCTTTTGAAAAATCAGACGGCAATCAAAGCGCTGCAGCAAGGTTGCTTGGCCTTACAAGGGCAAAATACAGGGTTTTAATAAAACAGGCAGAAGATAACGGAATTTTGCTAAAATGATTTTATGGTTTTACAGACTTTGTGTGCTTATTATGGTTACAATCATGTCCTATATGTGGCCATGCCATGCAGATGCCTATGATACTGGAAACACGATGCTGATGTTTGTCGGTGAGGATCTGGCAATTTTGTCCATTGCATCCGGCAGAGAGGAGGGCGCATGGCAGGCACCGGCAGTTGTTTCCGTTATCGAATATACGGATATCAGAGATGCCCATAAATCGACCCTCGAAGATGTCCTGGAATCGGCCACAGGGTTTCATGTTCTGGAAACAGATGCCGGGGTTAAAACTTACCTTAGGGGCATTTTGGATTCTGCACTTTTTTTGTATGATACCATGCCGATAGGTTCGTCCGCTGAAAAATCCCTTAACCTTATCAATAATGAACTTCCCCTTCATTCTGTTAAACGGATTGAAATTGTCCGTGGACCGGGGTCTGTTCTATGGGGGCCGGATGCCTTTGCCGGAATTGTAAATGTTGTCTCCCTGACCGGCAGGGACTTAAATGGAAAAGAAATAGGGCTGATTTATAATTCACAGGATTCCCCAAAGGGGGCTTATATAAATGTCGGCAGGGATACAGGGGATTGGAATGGGTTTTTGTCCGTTAGCGGCAGCCGGACGGAAGATATGGCTTTTAGCAGTGATATAACAAAGTTTTGGGGCAGCGATGATTCTTTTCCCATTCCTCCTGAAGAAAGAACCGGGCCTGATGAAGATTATGCACGGTTTCTGGAAGTTTCCGGTAATTTTTTCTATGGCAATTTCATGTCTGTTTCTGGAAGAATTTCAGATTCAAGGCAACCCTATTCCCTTTCCACCAATGATACATCCTGGAAAGAGGTCAGAGATACCAGCTCCGGTTTTTTAAAACTGGAAGGGAAAAAACAATTGGGGATCAATTCAACGGTCAGGTTTACGGGTACATTCTCACAGCTGGAAAATGATAAAAAAATCATGGATAAAGACCTGGAGCAAGATGAAAAAAATACCTATGGTGAAGTCAGTTATGAGAAGGCCTTTAATTCCGGAAAATCCCTTGTAACGGCAGGCGTTTCTTACAGAAAGGTGGAAAATATCGGCGTGCCCATTTGGGATAGCTATTTGCCCGATTATTTGAATTCTGAGAACAGTTGGTTTCTTCCAAGCGTTCAGCAAAATGATTATGCCACTGAACTCTGGAGTGTATTTGGGCAGTATCGCATGACAATCGGTGAGGTGGATTTTTTACTGGGGCTCAGGAACGATGACCACGATTCTTTTGAAAATAAATTGAGTTATAATACCGGCCTTGTGTGGACCCCTTCCGAGTCCTGGGCCATAAAGGCGCTGCTGGGAACGGCCTATAGAACCCCTACTGCCAGACAACTGATCGATAATGAAATCCCCGAGCTTGAGGAAATAAAAAGTATTAACCTTGAAGCCTCCTGGAAACTGAATCAAAGGGCTGGATTTTCAATCTGCGGGTTTGTAAACAAAATAGCCAATCATGTGGTCGAGGATCCCTATGCCGGGCTTTCAACACCTAACTCCCAGGATATACGGGGCATGGAACTGAAAGCATTTATCAAGCCGATGGACCAGGTGTCCATTACGGCAAATTTTACCATGCTGCACACCAGCGGTCCAAACGAGGTGTATCGATATATAGAGTATACAACCATCGATTCTGAAGGAAACCCGGTTGATCATTGGGCGGAAATTGAATATCCCTATGATATGGGGCCTGACAGATTATTCAATCTTGATGTTCTGTGGGCTCCAACGGAAAAGATTAGTCTTTTTTCCAGGATCAAGTATTTTTCAGGATACCAGCTAACCTACCCCTATGCGGATGAATATGGAGAGTCCGACAATACATGGCTCATGGATGCAGGTATAACCATCCGTGATCTTTTCATTACGGATTCAGATATGGAGGTAACATGTAGCAATGTATTTAATACGAATTATGTGGTTCCTGGAACCTACAGCCTTGAAAAGGGAAAAGGGGTTTCTATCGGGCTTGTGTGGCGAAAGAGATGGTAATCATTGGGAGATAAAATGGCAGGTGTTATGGAATATGTGAAAAATCAGTTTAATAAAAACCCGGGCTTTTTTTTTGGGATCATTTTAATTGTCTTCATACTGCCCATATCCTTTATCCGGGTTTATGACATAGACATCTGGTGGCACATGCAGTGCGGCAGAAGCATTCTTGAAAATTGGTCCTGGCCAGATTTTTCCGATTTTTATTTCAGTCCGGTGACCCAAAACACCGATAGTTTGAGATATACATGGCTGGGGGATATTATATTCCAGCTTATCTACCTGGTTTCAGGTGATATGGGTCTTCAACTGCTTCGTCTGGCCTTTGTGATTGCGGCCTGCTTCATACTCCACTTATCAGCAGGCAGGCAATACAAAGGGTGGCATATTACCCTGTTGATGCTGTTGGTTGTGGGAACCTATCAAAAACAGATCATACGCAATTCCATATTCGCTCTTTTGCTGGTTCCTGTCTTATTCTGGGTCTGGGATCAGCTATCCTTTAAGAAAAAAGAAAATATAATCTGGTTGTATCCTATTCTACTGGGCGTATGGAGCTGCCTCCATGGAAGCTACCTGCTGGGTTTTGCCCTGGTCTTTTTAATTTTTATGGGCGATGCCATTGATATTTTACGGGGTGTCGGCAATGGCACAAGCGGGAGGCTTGTGAAATATGTTGCTGTGGGTGTCCTCTCTTTTGGTGTTATCTCTTTCTGGAATCCCATGACATTAAGCTATTTTAACGTTTCAAGTGTGATCAAAGCCTTTCAAATAGAGCAGCTATCTGGCAGGAAAATTAACCCTGAAATCAAATTAAAGACTGATACAGACCGTGAAAAGGAAGCTGCGTATCCAGAACTTGCCGTAAAACCAAGCGATTTTATCAAAATAAAAGAATCTTCAGGACTTTTGGGGTCACTAAAGGTATGGCTGAACAACACTATTTTCAGAAGTGCTGGCCCAATCCAGTCTGCCGATTTTATGTCTCCCTTTGATGCGCTTTACAGGCTGTATGTCCATGCAGCGCTTTTTTCCGGTGCAATCGGGTTGTTTTTTATTGTTTTTCTCATCCGACCCTTCAGGTTTTCCATGGCCATTCCTTTTGCGGCAGTATTGGTTGCCGGGCTTGGCTATTTAAGACTTGTTGGATATATTCCCATTGTGACCACTGTCGTCATCTTCCAGGCATCCGGAAATAATGAGATCAGATCCCTCTTTAAAGATAAAATAATTTCACAGATTTCCTGGTCTCTGGCCCTGGTGTTTACCTTGCTTCTCTGGGTTGATTGCGGAATGCAGTTTCCGGTTAAAATAGGGACCCATCAACATGTTTTCGGACCGGGAAGGGTCCCGGTTTATTCTGAAAAATGCCCTGATATCGTTCTGGCGGAATACAGGGACAATAATGTTTTTACAACCATGACAACCGGGGGATATCTTCTTTATCGGTGGTATCCCCAAAAAAAAGTTTTTGCCGATGGCTTCTTCAGCCCCCATGGCGCTAAGGTGATGCTTCACTTAAAACTGATGAAAGAAAAAAATATCAATCCGGATTTTTTGTATGGGGAATACGGGATAGATGTGGCCCTTGTTGATCATACAAGCGGTTCAGTGCTTAATAATTTTTTTAACAGTGAAAATTGGTATATCCGGTATATTGATACCGGTATGGTTTGTTTTGTTTACCAGCCGGATTTTGAATCGGATATCCCGGTTCCCGAGGTATTGTTTGATAGCCATGACCTTGAAAATCTTCCTGGAATTTTCAAAAAATTAGCGGTGAATTCACTTCATACCATTCCAAATGCATTGTATAAAAAAGGGAGAACAAAGGACGGGATCGCTTTTGAAAGTAGAAACGATGAGCTCCTTAACACCACAAGAAAGATGGTTGATCCTGAATTCATAGCCGTGACAAAGAGCTTGCGATTTAACGGAAAGGCTGTTTACGGGAAGGGGAATTCAAAGGCCCAGTTCTATGAATATAAACACAATGCCGCCGTTGAGTCCAACGATGTTTTAGCGGCAGTTGAGTACGGGCTAAAGGTGCTGGAGGAATCTCCGGACAGGCTGCCGGTCATACTGAACCTTGCCATTGCCTTTTATAAATTGGAGCAGTATGAAAAAAGTCTCACAATGCTTGAGAAAATATCAGCCCTTTCGGATGGAGGAAAGAATGTTTTTTTTGACCAGAACAAAAGAAATATTGCCAAGTTTTATTGGGTATTATCCGTGGCGGCAAAAAAGGATAGGGACTATTTTAAATCATATTCCCTTGCTGTGCGGGCATTTCAGGTCGATTCAACCCTGATCTCAAAAGAAAAATTATACCAGACCGGAATTGAGCTGGTTACTATTTTAAATGAGGCCACCAGGGAACATAGGGCATTAGTCCTTTTGCAAATTATGGAAAAGGAATTTGAGGATTCAGGAAGATGGCTGAATGATATAGCATGGCAGATTGTAATTACAGGGAAGAACTCGGAATTAGAATTGGCAAGGGCTGTGGCGTATGGATTAAAGGCAGTTACTGTTTTGAAAAATGAAGAGAGCAATCTCCTTGACCTGGCCTATGATACCCTGGCGGAAATATCCCTGCGCCAGGGGAAAACAAAAGAGGCCTGCCGGTACATTCAATCTGCATTGCTCTGTGCGCCTGAAGGGCGGGAAAAAAGCTATGAAAACAGGGTTGAATGCGATTAACGCCTGCTGGTCAGATATGAGCATACCATGGTTAATATAAACCAGAATCCGCATTTCAATGAAATTGGAAAGGGATCAAGCCACGTTGTGTTAAGTGATTGTAATTATAAGTATAATTATTTTTTTATTTCTTTTTGTACCCATGTTTTTAGTTTTGGTACACAAATTGCTTTAAATAATTGCATGTTTAAATTTATCCTACATAAAATCATGGGAGTGGCACTTATCTGGATGCTGTTGCCGGTATCAGGTGCATCTGCCTGGGACGGAATGGATTCTGTGGAGAATCGGTTGTTTTTAAAGATCAACCAGGCCCGTATATCCCCTGATATTGTTTTTGATGAGCTGGGGCTTGACAGGGAAAAGATTTTAAACGCCCATCCTTTTTTGATTGATTATATGGATGGGGGGTTCCCCGAATTTATGCCGGATGAACGTCTGTTTTCATCGGCCGCCAGTCATGCTGAGGAGATGGCCGTGGAAAAATATTTTTCAAAAATATCTCTGGATGGATCAGCGCCAGCAGATCGCTTTAAAAGGGTTCAATACCACGCCCTTGAAAGCGGCGAAGTCTTGGGTGTGGTCCTTTTTCAAAAATATTTATCCATGGATAAAGCCCTTGACGCATTGTGTCAAAACATTATTCAAAATGATCTTGACTGGGGAAAAGAGTCGAGTCCTATCCTTTTTAATCCAAACTTTAAAGAGATTGGGTTGAGTATTCAGTCTGGTTTTATTTTGTCCAACGGGGTGCGGCTGAACTTTTATCTGGCAGTGGTTGATCTCGGGTCGGATGGGGTGAGTCTTAACGAGAAAAAAAGTTTTGTTGATCTTAATCTTGCAAGGACTTCGCCTGACCAATATTTAATGGATGCTGCCTTCGATCAAGACAATGGGGGGGGTAATATCACCCTTAACCTGGAAAGCCAGGCCCCGCTGGCATTTGATGTCGGCCTGTATCTGAAGGCCAAAAAAACCCTTGGAAATCTCATTGAAGATATGACCGGCTCATTCGTTTTAAACGTCTCTGGAGATGCACCGGATTCTGATTTGTTGGAAATCCCATCGGTCGGGGTCTCAAAAATATGGATTACCGTGGACGAGAAAAATCCAGAAGAGGCACAGGCGTATCTTCTCGAGCAAGCATTGATGAACGAGGTCTCACTGGCGCCCGAAGAAAGGGTTTTGCTTAATCCGGATTACAGCACAGCCGGGCTTGTGTTTGTAAGTGGTCCGATTGTTTTTAATGACACGGATGAATATTTTATCAATGCCATGGCAGTTGAAGCCGCTCTTCCGCCTGAAGTCCCGAAGACTTACGAGTTGTCGGGTCTTGTGTACGAAGACAAGGATAAGAATGGGCAATATACACCCGGTGAAGGATGTCCATCGGCTCTTTTGAGAGTTGTCAATGAAAATGGCGAAAGCAGCGGGGTGTCGTTTTTTACCGGTGAATTGGGGGAATTTTCAGTTCAGCTTGAATCCGGGGAATATGGTATGAAGGGGTGCCCCCTGGATCAAACCGAATATTTTGAAAATAAGGTTCGTATGACAGATCATAACCTTTTTATTTTACATGGGCTTGAACAAGCAGAAAAGTAGCCATAGGTGTTGACAGGGTTACTTGTTTTATATATATAATTGATTTAAATCAATATTATAATTATGTTCACCCATTAAAAATGAAAGGAGGTATACAAGGTTGTTTTTGGAAACAAATTTTCGCGAATGTTTGTTTTAATGTAAGAACGCTGAACAAAAGTAAAGAAGTGTATTTTGTGTGTTTTTTAATTTTAAAAGGAGTAAAAAGAATGAAAAAAAGTATTAGAGTGGCGATTGCTGTTTTTGCAATGCTTTCTATGGCTGCTGTTTCTTTTGCAGCTAACACAGGAACGATCACTGTTACAACGGAACCGATTCAAAAAAGTGCCACATGCGATAAAGCGGGTGGTTTTTCCATTTCTTTTGATGATGGTACTATTTTTGCTGGTGGTGATCAGATCACCATGGACCTTGATCTCGGCGTAACTCTCTGCCGGGACATTGATCTTGAAATTGGTGTTGCCGGTACAGGAAATATAGCCGGTACTGATGCCTCTGCTTTTACAAGTACTTTCCCACTTAAGGCATTTGGAGCTACTAGCCCGTTGACATCAACTAAAGGTCCTCTGGATAAACTTACAAGCACACTCGGTGGTGTTATCTTCAAGATTACTGGTAAAGCCGAAACTGCTCGGGTTACCATTGACGTCATGTCCGATGTCAACTCGGACGGTACCCTTGAGAGTAACAATACGGGCACACTCACATTTGTAGCTGCTTCCTCAGACAGTACTGATGAACTGAGACTGTCCTTCCTTGACCAGAGCGTTTATACTGGTACTGGAGCAGGTATTTTCCGTAATATAAGCGGCGTCTACGACGGTAACCAGGCAAGAGTCGTTGACAATACGCTTTGTATCGATGTTTCCGATCCTACATTCACTGATAACAATGTTAATGCCAACATGGACTCGAAGTCTGATAAATTTACCTGGATTCCTTCCAATCCCCAGATTGCCCATGTTGTTACTGCGACTGCCTTTCAGTTTGAGTCTTGTAAAAACAGAACTACGGGTAAAATTATAATGCCCGGTACTGCATTACAGGATTCTGGTGAGGTCTGTACCCTTATCGAGAATGAATTAGAAGCTAAAGATGGAACAGATTCTTTCTGCTATAATCTCGCAACTGATTATCACAGAGCGAATAAAATGATCATCAGAACTGCCGGTGGTGCTCCCTTTGAGCAAAGTAATTATCAACTTCAGCTGGACATCCTTGTTAACGGTGAGGAAGGCGCCAATGGTGTTTACTGGACCAATAATAGTGTACTGACAGCAGGATATGATACTTCAGCCGCGGCCTGTGTTGCGACTAATAGTAGCGGTACAAGTGTCAGTGGTGGGTCGTATACCTATACCAACGCTCTTGGTAAAACGGCTACTCCAGGCACTGACACAGATTGTTCCATAGCAGATACTGCAAAAGCCGTTCGCCTGGTTACCGGTGAAAGTACCCTGAATCTTGGCGTGACCAATGATTATCTTTACATTAATCTTCCTTCAATGGCCTTTGACTCAAGCGAATTCACAGCAGGTGATATTCTTTCTGTAAAAGTGACCTTGATTAAAGCGCCTTGTGGTGAATTGTTCTCAGGTGCTTGGGAAATTGGAACAGCCGGTTGTGGTGCAGCCGTTGTAGCTACGACAGCGACCTATCCCTACTTTGGAAAAACCGGAGCCTATTTAAACGCAATTGTTGTTACAAATTTGGGTGATGTTGCCGGCACTGCAAATTTCACCCTTTATGAAGAGGATGGAGATTCATTTACCGCTTCTGAGGCTGTAGCGGCAAGAGGTCTGTACGTTAACCTGCTGAATAACCTTACCTGGACTGGTACAGGTACTCAGGGTGATTCAAGAGGGTATGTCGTTGTTACCGCTGACTTCTCACTTAGCGGTGCAGCAATGATTACCAATCCTTCAACTGGTGAGTCTATTGGATATATTCCAAAATAATAGAACCACAAAATGATTAGCTGATTGATGTATTATTGAGATTTCAGCTATAGAGTAAGCTAATTCAAGGGGCTTTTTTTTTAAAAAAAAGCCCCTTGTTTTTTTAAAAAAGCCATAAACCTTAAGGAGAAATAGAATGTTGTTGGAAATATTAAAAAAAACCAGTGCCGCAATTATATTGATCATGATTTTTTTTAATACGTCTAACGGGGTTTGCGGTCAGTGGGCGATGCCGGAATCAACCATTTATATCTCAACTGAATATAGGGAAGGCATTCATCCCGGTCTGGGCAACAAAGTTCAGTGGCAGATTACGCCCGGAACCTGTCATGACGGGGATAGCCTTGATTTTATACTGGAAGGCAAACAAAAATTTTGCAGCCTCTGTCTGGACAAAAAAGAAACTGGCAATTTTATTCAACTTTTGGATGCCAAGGGAAAGGTGATTGATTCCTCATATGGTTCCTTTATTCCCTCTTTAGGGTTTCCGGCTCCCTGTAGAATAATTGATTTTTCTTTTTTAAACCTGGAAGGCGCATTTAAAATACGCAGGAGCGCTGGCGGAAGAAAATTTTCCACCACTTATTCTTTTCACATTGATTCCGTTACCCTGGAAGAGGCCATTGAAAATGAATGGGTAGACCCCGGGTTTGACTTAGGCGGTGACTCTTCTGATTTGGTGGTAATGGTTGTAGAAAACATGGATAAACAGGTTTTGTTTAAACAGCTATGGCAAAAGCATGGGACCTGGTGGCTGTACGAAGAAACGTTTACCGGCAAATCCTGGCGGAGGTGATTTAATATGAGAAAAATTCATTGTTTTTTGAACGGCGGTTTTAAAATTTTTATAGTCATGACCTTTCTTTTTATGGCCCTTGGGAACAGTTCTCAAGTGTCTGCCGAAACCCAGCGCACAACCCATACACCCTGGTCTGGCTATTGGTGGCCCTATAATAAATGCGGCCTGGCCGATGGGAACACTTATTATGGGCATCCCTCACCCCTGGAAAAATATGAGCTATACACTGAGGGATTTTATCCCAGGGGACTATCCAACTGGTATCGGGCCACCTATTGCTCCGAATCCTATCCTTCGTGGTATGGCCATTGCGGTCACTGGGCACTGGCGGCTGCATGGGAAAATTATGAAATTTTTCCTTCCGTCATTGATAATATTATTTTCCGTGTCGGTGATAAAAAAGGGTTGCTCACAATGATGCACACGCAAGATATTGCTATCTGGGGTGACGGCACAAAAGCTGAGCAGTTTCATCTATGGCTTCTCAAATATATTAAAGATGAAAAGCGTGCTTTTGTCGCAGACACGGCTAGCGGGGAAGAAGTATGGCAATATCCCATATACAAATATGATATGACAAGTGTCGTCAGCGGTTTAACGGAGTCTGTCACCGTTCAGGTGTATGCGGCATCGGATTTTGTTCATCCCGATTTTATGGGAACCGAAGACAACATATTTAACTATACCTATAATCTTACTCTAAATGGGAATGGTGAAATTACAGGTGCCCAATGGACTGGGGGCAGTGTGGAAGACCATCCCGAAAAAATGTATATCCCCCTTGTCCCTGGTACAGTTGTCCCTGAAACAGTTGTCCCACTACTTGACTATGAACTGGTAAAAACCATTGCCCGTTCAAAGGATGATTCTCTGGAAAACGGATCCAACAACGTGACCATCTCCCCTGGTACCTACAATCTTATCCTCCTTGATGAGGACAGATACCTTCTTGATGCAGAGAGCGGTGCTGTCTTGTCAGTTGACCTGACGCTTTTGGAGGGGGGGGGAGACGAATTTAATTTTATTTTAACTGACAGTGCATCACAAGTTGTCCAAGAGTTTATGGTCTCGGATGAATCCCCTGCCCGTATTAGCATTTCTGCTGAAAATCCACCCTATATGATTCAAGTTTTTAAAGATAGTTACGAAACACCAGGCATTTACAAGCTTGAATATGATACGTTCAGAACCGTGTCGACCACTATTCCCTATGTCCCCAAAGACGGTAAATGGTCAGGATTCGCTGTCACAAATTACGGTGAAGCGTCCCTTGAAAACGTTGAGTTGACATCCTACACAAAAGAGGGAAAAGCGCTACAGACCTTACTGGGGCCACTTGAAATGGCCCCTGGTGAAAAAAAATTGTTTATTTTTGGCAATTTACCCTACCATCAGCACGAATTGTCGGCGGTTGATTCCGTCAGGATATCTGCATCATCCATTTCCGGGATGGTGAATCTTATTGGCAGTGGTGACGGTGTGACCAGCCTTGTCCAGGGGCGATACAAAGGATTTCATCTTGTTCTTCCCGATACGGTGATGGAAATGCAGAGCAATAAAAGTATGTTCGGAAGCATATTAAATGAGTCTGACATAGCGGCTGATGTAACGATCACCCTGTATAATGCCCAGGGGCTGGGAATGACATCCGTCGATATCACTCTTGAGGCCAGGCAGTCTTACTTTTTTAGACCAGGCGCATCCCCTTTCTATTCCATGCCGGATTCCGGATGGATGGATATTCAAACCCATAATGAAGAGATTGTCTTGTCTGGATTTCAGTATTTAAAAGAAGGGGAAAGTATTGAGACTAATTTTGCCGTACCGGTGACCGATGCCAACAAAATTGTCCCCCACATTCCCCTGGCTGGCAAATGGGAAACCCAGCTTGTTTTGATTAACACCAGTGACACAAAGGCAAAAATCGTTCTGCATAGGGTCATGGCCGGGTCTGATACCCAAAGTGATATACCCCTTGAATTAGAGTCGAAATCAAGGGAAGCATTAAATCTCCATGATCTTTTTGAAACCAATCCTGTTGGTGAGTATTATCGCTCAATTCTTTCTGTCGCTTCGGATCAGCCTCTGTCGGGGTACTATGCATACAAATCCATAGATTATGACGATAACGTGACGATTCCGCTTCTTGAACCCACTGATTTTTCATCAAAATTACTGCTTCCCCATAATACCCAGAACGGGAGTTGGTGGACGGGAGTGGGGCTTTTAAATCCAGGGGCGGGCAACATCACCATCATGATAAAACCCTACGGTAAAGCGGGTGTCTTGATTTCAGAATTAGTGCATGATGTAACCCTTGATGCTGGAGAGTATTATATTTTTAATATGGAGAAACTGTTTGAAGAACACGTCTTTGACATCGCGTTTGTCCGGTTTGAAACAGAGGATAGCAACAATATAATCGGCGGTTTTTATCTTTTTGGAAGCAAGGAAGATGGTCTGTGCGGTGCAAACCTGCAACCCATAACCGATTAGTCAGATGCAGGTTTTAATTCATGGTTAGAATAATTTTTAAAAAGGTACTTGAATGAGCTATATCAAAAGGTTTTATCTGGTTGTTTATCTGGTGTTTCTTTGTTCGTCATCTTTTGCAGAGGAAGTTTCAAACTATGCAGACTGCGATGTCTGCCATGGGGCGATCCATTTTTCTGCCATGGAGGCAAAGGCGCTTTTGGGAATCAAAGGCCTGATGCTATCAGCCCATATTCCACAACACACCGTTGTAAAAATTGATCTTGATGGAATTTTAAAAAATGGATCAAAGGATACACCTGATGACGGGTATGAAATTCAAGTTTGGGGGCAAGAAATCATTTATATTAAGGACTTAAGGGATCGTTCCCTTATTCAGGTTGTCACCTCAAGCCAGAGTGCGGCAGCCATTGATTCCATGGCCCAGTACAACCCGCAAATATATCTGGAATCTTCCCGGGATGACGAAATTGAGCTCACCGATTCCATTGATATCGCCTGGATAAAGATGAAACACAGCAATATCTATCAATGGGTGGGAGATGCAAAGAATAAGGATGAGTGGCTCGGTCATTTAAGAACAAAGATATTCCTGGCCATGGAAATGCTGGGAAAATAAATAAAGGAAAGAATAAGGAAGGGGCTTTAAAAAAAGCCACTTCCTTATTATAGACTTAATCAATAAATCCGGTAACCGGTTTTACCGCAAGAAACCATTCTCCATTTTCAATGATCCAGTGCTGGTTTTCAGGAACATCTTTAAGGGTATAACCGCCGGTTTCTATTTCGGATTTAACCACGGCATCCGCCATTTTCTTGGACGTATCCATTTCTAAACTCTCTATGCGGTATGAAATGAAGGTCATATTCTTGGACCTATTAAAAGACTTTTTCGAGATTTTGTTTTTAAAGTTTGTATTATAAAGATCATAGACAGTCGCCCAGTCACCATTAAGCTTTGAGGTCATAAGCAAGTTTATTCTTTCTTTCAGTGTTTCTTCGGGGCTGGTGGTTGTTTTGAATGCATCACAGCTATAAAACAGAACAATCGTACATAAGAATAAAACTGTCAGAATATTTTTTTTAACCATTATTAACTCCTTTTAATTTTTGTTATATTGTTTAATAAATTCTTCAGGTGTGAGCTTAAGAATTTCCAAATGTTTCTTTCTTGAAATTCTCATTTTGTCAGCCTGTTTTTTTCGTTCAAGTTCTTCCATTGCGTTTTTAACCATAGATTCGATCGCAGGATCCGATTCAACAGCGTTATCCAAAGAAACTCTTCGGATGTTTTTAACGATGACTGCTGAATCGGTTTTTTCAACTTTTATAATTCCGATTTCTTTTCCACGGTTTGTGATACTCATCACTTTTACGGTTGAAGGGTTCGTGATTTCCACAGGTTTCGTATCCACGCAGAGTGCAATGTCTATGTTGGAAAAATTATTCATTATTTCAATGGTTTGTTTGGAGTCAAATTCAGAAAGGAGGATAATAAAGTCACTCTTTTTTTGAAGTTCGGGAATAATTTCTTTTAAAGAAGTTGTGGGGTCGGCACATTTAAAATTAGCATTAAATAGTGGCGATTTGCTGATGTCGGGTAGAATTCCGGTAACCCCTATTCTGATCCCGTTAATCTCTTGGACAATATATTTTTGGATACATGACACGGAGGGGTCAGTTTCCTCTAAATTGGCGGAAATCAAAGGGAACACATCCTTTTCACAGGTTTTCTCTACAAAATTATTGGAAGTATACGTTTCATATTGACCAATGTTTAAAGCATGGTACCCCATGGTGTCCATCGCCTTGAGCGCAAGTTCAAATTTTACGGCATTGGTTTGAATATTTCCAGGATAAAGAATGTTCCCCGTATCGAGAAGGAGAGGGGTTTGGTTTTTAAATGAATTAATAACAGAAGCTCTTCTGGCAAGACCGCCAGATTTTTCTCCGCGTCAACCAGGACACGGTTCAACATATCCTTTCATGTCGCCGGAATAGATTATCGTAGCAGAAGTGTCGGCGTATAAGGCATCTGTCATAGCCAGTACGATGATCATGAAAAAAAGGAGAATGCGAGCAATGGTGTTGTTCTTGGATATCATTTAAATAGGGTCCTTTAAAAAAAAAACAGTTAATTTCCAAACTCGTATAATAGCATTTGGAAAGAATGGATGCAAGAAATAAATGTCCCTGGAAGGTTTAGCAACTTGTAATCAGGTGGCAAACGATAATACCTATTGACTATGAGCGGTCATTATATTATTTGATGTAGGGAATTTTATATATTTGATGGTCGTTTTGATCAACGCAAAAGGTGTTAAGGACGTTTAATCGTAATTATGAAACCTAATTTAATGGTTATTGGTGTCCAGAAAGGGGGTACGACATGGATTCACAAAAATCTTGCCCGGCATCCCCAGATTTTTATGTCCAAGGTTAAAGAGATGGATTTTTTTACCTATTCCCGAAAAATTGAAAAAGAGAATGGGTTTAAAGAGTATATGGATGAATTCAGTTCGTTAAAGGGTGTCAATATAATTGGAGAATCAACCCCTGGTTATTTTTGGACAAGTGACAACTCAAAGTGGTGCCTACAGTCAAAATATTGGAATAAAGATATACCAGGGTCCATAAAAAATATGGTCGGAAAAGATCTTAAGTTTATTTTGTCATTGAGGAATCCCATTGACAGGGCCATTTCCGCATTTTATCATCATTTTAAGCAGGGCAGAATTTCCGGCAAAGATGCTTTTTTTGATGTGGCCCACAAGTTTGGAATTATTGATATGGGATTTTATAAAAAACATTATCAAAACTGGGTGGCTGTGTTTCCTGAAGAGAATATTAAAGTGGTGAACTACCATGATATCAAAACGAATACCCAAGATGTTTTGAATGAACTATGTGACTTTTTGGGGGTCTCTAAAATGTCGCTGCCCCAGCGTATGAGAAGCAGGAAAAAAGAAAATTCCGGTTTTAAACTGCAATATTTTTCAACTGGATATATCAGCGCTGATACCAGTTTGAACCAAATGCTAAAAAAAATGTATTACCACAAGAGATATCCCGGCGTACAAGATATGTCATTTTTTCCAAAAGTGACTCGTCAAGATTTTTCACGTTTGAATGAAATTTTCCGGGAAGATATAAATTTTGTCATAAGCGAGTTTAAGTTTAATGCGGATAACTTTAGAATAAACCGACTGTCTGATTTGTTAGGGTTTTGATTTTTATAATTGTGGATAAAGGGGATACTAAATATGCATCAAAGTTCCTTTGATAAGATGCTTGATTTTAAGGACAGATATCTTGGGGGGATGGCGGATAAACCGTTGAAAATCCTTGACTTGGGCAGTCAGGATGTAAACGGTACCTATAAAGGTATTTTTGATTTACCCGCTTGGACGTATCAGGGCGCGGACATGGCTTCGGGAAAGAACGTTGATATTTTGCTGGAAAACCCCTACGCATGGAAAGAAATTGCAAGCAACTCCATTGATGTGTTGATTACCGGTCAGGCATTGGAGCATATTGAATATTTTTGGATTACAATGCTTGAAATTGCGCGCATATTAAAACCTGGAGGATTGTGTTGTATTATCGCACCATCCGCAGGCGTTGAACATAAATATCCTGTGGACTGCTGGCGGTTTTATACAGACGGCTTCAAGGCCTTGTCCCGGTTTGCCCTGCTCAAGGAGGTTGAAGTCTATAAACAACAGAAACCGGAATCCAGATACACGGAATCAAGTAATATTTGGCTTGATACGGTTTTGATTTGTAAAAAAGGGAAATATTCTTGGCTGCTTTCCTTGCGGCATAGAGCCTGGCGGTATATCGCACACAAAATTCTTGTTAAAGGTGTTTGAAAATGATTTTAGCTATCTGGAGCCACATTAAAATATGAAACAGTATCTTGCAGAACTGATGAGACGCAGGGATTTGATTTCCTATCTTGCCACTTCTGGGTTAAAGGCAGAGCATAAAAATAGTTTTTTAGGGTATCTTTGGTGGCTACTGGATCCGTTTTTAAATGTTGCGATTTATTATTTTGTGGTGGTGATCGTATTTCACCGTCCGGGTGGGGCTGAGTTTGGTATGTACCTTGTTTCGGGGATGATTGTATGGAGATGGCTTGGTGCAACGGTTAGCTCCGCGTCAAAATCAATTATTTCCCAGTCTGCAATAATATCCCAGGTCTATCTTCCAAAATCCATATTCCCCATTAGCGCTGCATTTACGCATTTTATAAATTTCGGGTTTGGATTGGTTATCGTTTTTTTGTTTTTTTTATATTTTCATTTTATCCCCGGGATAAATGTTTTTTGGCTGCCACTGGTTATAGCGGTCCAGCTTGTTTTTATGTTAGCCATTTCTTTTCCCATTTCTTTTTTAAGCGTTTTTATCAGGGATGTTGATAATCTTGTTCAGCATATTATGCGGTTGTGGTTTTTTGGCTCTCCTGTGATATGGCATGTGGAGATGATCCATGAGCGGGGACAATGGCTATTGGAAATTAATCCAATGTATCATTTATTGGCTTGCTACCGCAATATTTTAATAAATAACTTACCGCCGGATTATTCAGCCCTTATATGGATCACGGCCATTTCAGCAGCCGGTATTTTTTTCATGCTTTATTTTTTTAAACATAAAGAGCATTTGATTCTTAAGAGTTTATGAGGATGGATCTTAATCTATAAATGAGTAATTTAAACATAAAAGCATCTATCATAGAAAAAGGGCTTGGGGAAAAATCAGCCTTGCCGGTTATTATGGCGAAAGATCTTGGTGTGAAGTATATTCCCGGAGGTAATCGGGAAAATATCCGATCCTGGATGTTTAATCTTTTTTCATCTCAAAACAACGCCAATCCATATTTCTGGGGATTAAAGGATTTTGGATTTACCGGATATGCCGGAGACATTGTCGGAATTATTGGTTCAAATGGAGCGGGAAAGTCTACATTGTGCAAGGTAATAGCAAAGGTGCTTTGGCCTGATAGGGGGGAAATCCGTGTTTCAGGTAAAGTCTCTGCCCTGCTTTCCCTTGGCACCGGCTTTAATCCGCAATTGTCAGGAAAGGAAAACGTATATCTGAACGGCCTGATGCTTGGATTCAACAGAAGGGAAATTGACGCTATTTATTCGGAAATTATTGAATTTTCCGGATTGGCTCATTTCATTGAGGAACCCTTAAAAAATTATTCCAGTGGAATGATAGCCAGGCTTGCTTTTAGTGTTGGCGCAATGATTGAACCCGAGATATTGATACTTGATGAAGCGCTGAGTGCCGGGGATATGGCCTTTAGTGAAAAAGCCGGTAAAAAACTTCAACAGATAATTGGCCGATCAAAGATTGTAATCGTTGTTACGCATAATTTGAATTTTGTAGAAAATTATTGCAGTACAGCTTTATGGATCGATAAGGGGCGCTTGAAAAAAGAAGGTTCCCCTCGGGATGTGGTAAAAAATTATAGAGATTCAATTAAACCTATCAAATCTATCAAACAGATCCCACAGAGAAAAATTAATCTTACCAGACCCTCTGTCAAGATTGGAAATTCAGAGGTTGTTAGGGTTAGGGAACTGGGTCTGTGTTTTTCCCTTCAAACACAAAAGTCAGTATCCGATAAAAAATATTCTACAAGTGGCTTTTGGCCGTTAAAAGATATTAATTTTACGGTTAAAAAAGGTGAAATTGTCGGTATTATCGGGCGAAATGGGGAGGGAAAAACAACATTGTGCAGACTCCTCAGCGGTATTTTAAAGCCGGACAAGGGCGATGTCTTTGTTGATGGTACAACAACCGCTCTACTGAGTTTTGGTGCTGGCTTTCAAATCCATCTCTCCGGTTATGAAAATATTTTTTTAAATGGAATGATGCTGGGAATTTCCAAAAAAAAATTAATTGAAATTATTCCTGAAATTATTTCTTTTTCAGAGCTTGAAAAGTTTATATCACACCCGGTCAAAAAGTATTCAAGCGGCATGCGGTCTAGGCTGGCTTTCAGTATTGCAGCCATGATAGAGCCTGATATATTGATCATTGATGAGGCGCTCAATGCCGGTGATATGTCTTTTGCTGAAAAAGCAAGCCGGAAAATCCAGAAAATGATGGAAAAGGCAAAGGCCGTCATTGTGGTCACCCATAACATGGCATTTGTCGAAAAGGTGTGTACCCGAGCCCTATGGTTGGATCAAGGGGTTATTAAGTATGATGGCCCGCCGAAAGAAACCGTTGAAAAATATATATCATCCGTAAAACAAACAAAATGATAAATATGTAAGGATTTAAAAAATGCATCGCTATTGGGAAACGCTAATCCGG